>Ga0129297_10000848_pt1 | contig 15123 bp, 12 predicted proteins | sample I18A1metaG_FD_94708 | JGI IMG/M metagenome (GOLD analysis project Ga0129297, IMG submission 94708) | Lake sediment bacterial and archeal communities from Gulf of Boni, Indonesia to study Microbial Dark Matter (Phase II) - ​I18A1 metaG | ecosystem: Environmental > Aquatic > Freshwater > Lake >... | reverse complement strand
GGCAGCAGAAAGGGGCAGAGATAGGAAATCCTCATAGGTAAACACTCTGCCAACCGAAAGAAGTGCATTGATGGCATATGCAGAGCCGTTTTAAAGAGGGGTTTAAAGAGGTACCCTTAAGGGGTTTTCATGATGCGGTGCGATTGAAACGATTGAAGGCGCGAAAGCGCTTTCGCGCCTTCAATCGTTTCCGCGCGTTCAATATTTCTTGCGCGCCTTGTCGTGGTTGAGCTTGTTCATGATGTAGAGCGCGACAAAACCGCCGATGAACCCCGCGATCAGGTTGACGCCGGTATCGTAGACGAGAAAGCGGAGAATGCGGATGGTGATGTCCAGGAGCAGCCTGTCGAGCACGAACCCGCCGATGAGCGCCCCTATCACGCCTATCACGAGCGCGCCGATGAACCCGCCCAGGAGATCCCGGTTCTTTACCGAATAGAATATCCAGGCCACCAGCGCCCCCAGCCCGATGTAGAGCCCGATTGCCAGCATGTTCATTAAAAATTTGCGTATTTCTTCGCCCATAGGTGCACCACCTTTACGTTCTTCTTTCCGGAGACCCTGCAACCCCCTGGCTACATAAAATCCCTCCGCGGGACCTCCCGCCCTGCACGGCGGCAGCCGTGTATATAGTTATATATGCGATGCGGCGTCATGTCGCCCGATGCCGCCATTACATTATCGGCATGCACGGCCGCGCGTATTAACCGCCGCCGGGCCCCGGTCATTCCTCGCCGGCGAAAAAGAGCTCGCCCTTGCCACGGCGGACAATCTTCATCTCCCCCTCGGAAAAATCAACAATTGTTGAGGGCTCGGAGACCCGGGGGCCGCAGTCCACGACCAGGTCGACCTCGTTGCGGTACACGCGCTCCAGGTCGGCCGGTTCCACTATGTAGCTCCCGGCGACGGTGTTTACGCTCGCCGTAATGATGGGCCTGCCGAGCGCCCTCACGAGCTCGAGCGCCACATCGTTGGCGGGGATGCGGACCCCGATGGTCTTCTGGTTTGTGATGGCGATTTTGGGGACCAGCTTGGACGCCTTGAAAATGAAGGTGTAGGGGCCCGGAAACGCCTTTTTCATGATCTTGAACGCCTGGTCGGAGATGTTGCGGACGTACTCGTGCAGGTCCGCGACATCGGCGAACACGAAGCTGAGTGGCTTGTTCCTGGGTATCTTCTTGAGCCAGTAGATGCGCTCGACAGCGCGCTTGTCGGTCATGTCGCAGCCGTAGGCGTACACGGTGTCGGTGGGGTAGATGATCACCCCGCCCTGCTCGAGGATGTCCCTGGCCTTGTGGATGAGGCGCTTCTGAATGTGCTGCTCGTTAATGACGAATATCATCGTGTGCCTTTCCCGGCGCCCCTGCTCCCCGCCCCGTGCTCTATAAAAAAGGCTTTTGCAAGAGATCGTCTTGCAAAAGCCTTCAACCTGGTAAATACATTCTGGGAGTGTAATGTATTATCAATCACTAGCAGTATCGGCACCGGGCGCCGCGCCTTTACATTTTTTTGTGGAAATAATCGCTCCCGCGTCGCAGGATGCCGGCGTAGGCGCCCGGCCGATTGAATTCCCTGCAGGGGCATGCTATATTTTGAATACGCGCCCGGGCGCCGGGGAAAGAACGCGCATGGCTGACATAGAACTCAAGATAAAGAGCCGCGACCTCGACACGCTCGTCAAGATCATCTCGTCGATCAACCCGTCCGCGGACATCGATCTCATCCGGCGCGCGTACGCCTATGCCCAGAATTCGCACAAGGACCAGGTGCGCCTTTCCGGCGAGCCCTTCATCATTCACCCCCTGGAGGTCGCGATCATTCTCGCGAACCTCAAGCTGGACACCACGACCATAGCCGCGGCGCTCCTGCACGACGTGGTCGAGGACACCGAGGTTTCGCTCGAGATCCTCACCGAGCGCTTTGGCGCGGAGGTGGCGCTCCTGGTAGACGGCGTCACGAAGATTTCCACCCTCAAGAAGAAGACCCGCTACAAGGAGGAGGTCTACAGCCTCCGCAAGATGCTGCTCGCCACGATCAAGGACGTACGCGTGATCCTCATCAAGCTCGCCGACAAGCTGCACAACATGCGCACGATCATGTTCCAGCCCGAATCCAAGCAGAAGGTCATCGCGCAGGACGTGATGGGCATCTACGCCCCTCTGGCCGGGCGGCTGGGCATCTCCTCCATGCGCGCGGAGCTGGAAGACCTCGCCTTCCACGTGCTCCACCACGACGTCTATCACGACATCGCCGACAAGGTGGCGCTGCGCAAGCACGAGATCGAGGACTTCATCGAGGACATACGCTACATCCTCCACCGGCAGCTCGAGCGCCTCAACGTGAGCGCCGAGATCACCGGCCGCGCCAAGCACTTCTATTCCATCTACCGCAAGATGCAGAACCAGGACAAGCCCTTCGAGGAGATCTTCGACATACGGGCGATTCGCATCATCACGGCCGAGGTGAAGGACTGCTACGGGATCCTGGGGATAATCCACACGCTGTGGTCGCCCATCACCGCGCGCTTCAAGGACTACATCGCCGTCCCCAAGTCGAACATGTACCAGTCGCTCCATACCACGGTGATAGGCCCCGACGGCCTGCCGCTGGAGTTCCAGATCCGCACGTGGGAGATGCACGCCACCGCGGAGATGGGAATCGCCGCGCACTGGCTCTACAAGGAAGGAACCACCAGCGCGCGCCGGGAGAATATTAACGTGTCGCTCCTGCACCGGCTTCGCAAGCTCGACACCGAGACGCAGGAGATGGGATCAAGCCGCGAGTTCATGAAAGAGCTGAAGATGGACCTCTACGAGGACGAGATCTTCGTCTTCACCCCCAAGGGAAAGATCGTGAAGCTCGCCAAGGGATCCACCCCGGTGGATTTCGCCTACGGGATCCATACCGAGGTGGGCAACCAGTGCGTGGGGGCGCGGGTGAACAGCCAGATGGTCCCCCTGAAGACCGAGCTCAAGAGCGGAGACATCGTCGAGATCATCACGAGCAAGAAGGGGCACCCCTCCGAGGCCTGGCTCAAGTTCGTGAAGTCGTCCAACGCGCGCTACAAGATTCGCGCGTGGCAGAGGCGCGACCTGGACCTTGACCGGAAGGAGCACGAGGTCGCGGGCAAGCCCGAGGACGAATCGAAGAAGAAGCAGGAACGCCAGGAAAAGACCGCCGAGGTCTCCATCCCCGACTCCGAGCTCATCAAGATCAAGAACGCATCTCGGCAGAAGCGCAGCTCCCTGAGCATCAACGGGACCTCGAACGTGCTCATAAAGCTCTCGCAGTGCTGCCAGCCCATTCCCGGCGACGACGTGATCGGGTTCATCACGCGGGGGCGCGGCATCACGGTCCACAAGAAGACCTGTCCCTCGCTCGCGAGGCTGCGCATCGAGCAGGAGCGCTTCATCAACATCGTCTGGGAGGGCTCGGGGAACACCTACCCCGTCAAGATCGTGATACGGGGGATCGACCGGCAGAATCTCCTCAAAGACATCGCCGACGAGATCGCGGTCTGCAAGACCAACATCCTCAAATTCGAGGCGAACATCGTCTCCAAGGACAACGCGGAGTTCAAGCTCATCATCGAGGTCCAGAGCATGGCACAATTAAAGGAGATCGTGGCGAAGCTCAAGCACATCAAGAACGTCACCAACGTCTACAAGCTGAATGAAAAGGTGCTTTTAAAGTAGCCATGCGGGTGATCCTGGGCTCCACATCGCCGCGCCGCAGGGATCTCCTGGGCGCGCTGGGAATCGATTTCCGGATCCTCGCACCCTCGGCGGACGAGTCCGCGCACCCCGGGGAGGAGCCCCTGGCGTACGCGCTTCGCGTCGCGCGCGACAAGGCGGATTCGGTGGTGTCCGATGTTGCGGGGCGGCGCGGCGCCTCGATCGTGATCGCGTGCGACACGATCGTCACCATCGACGGGAAGATCATAGGCAAGCCCGCGGACAGGGCGGACGCGCTCGGCATCCTGGGCACGCTCACGGGAAGGACCCACTCGGTGATAAGCGCCGTGTCCCTCGCGCATGTTGCCGCGACGACGCGGGTCCTGACCGGGGCGGAGGAATCGCGGATCACGTTCAGGAATCTCGGCCCCCCCGAACTGGAGAGATACCTCGACAGGATCCACTTCATGGACAAGGCGGGAGCGTACGCGGCCCAGGAGCACGGCCGCCTCATAATCGAGCGGATCGAGGGCTCCGTCACGAACGTCATAGGGTTTCCCCTGCGCCTGTTCTTCCGCATGCTGGGTGAGATGGGGCTCGCCGGGTCGCTTTTTTGCCCGGAAAATGAAAACGGGACGGGCGACGAGCCCCCGTGCGGCGCCGCGGGAAATACCGGCAGTCGGGACCGTCCGGCTTAAATTTATTGACGCCCCCCGTTCCATGAGGTATGATTATAGCAAATAAAAACCGTCACACCGGCCGGGTTACGAATCCTTTGCGTCGAGGAATACCCAATGTATAAAAGAAAGAAGTACGTCGTCGACAGAAAATTCCAGCTGAAGACCACCTTCTCCATCCTTGGAATGATCGTGCTCGCGGGGGTAGTCATAATTTCGTCGATCGGCATCAACATCGCCATCAACAACGAGCGCCTGAACAACGTCATCGTCATCCATAACAACGTCGTGGATGCCCTCCTCACCTATGCCCAGGAATCCCAGGGTTCAGGCGACGCCGCCGCGATCAGGAACGCGTCGAAGGTCAACGCGCAGAACATAGAGACAATCAACAAGATCCTCTTTCACAACAACATGATGCTGCTCGTGATCATCGTCGTGATTCTCCTGCTTAGCATCGTCACCTTCTTCATGCTCATCCGGCTTACCCACCGCATCTCGGGGCCGGTCATGGTGATTTCGGGCTATATTCGCCAGATTATCGAGGGCAAGCTCCCCCACGTGAGAAATCTCCGCGAGGACGACGAGCTCCAGGAGCTGAACGAGCTCGTCGGTGAGTTGGTGGAGAAGCTCAGGGAGAGGGAGAAGCGGTAACGGTTCGTCCCGGCAGGAAAAAATATTCTTGATTAATATCAAGCCTTCATTTACGACGTCTGCTGTGGCTTCGCGGGCGTAATTCAGTGGTAGAATGTCAGCTTCCCAAGCTGAACGTCGTGGGTTCGAGTCCCATCGCCCGCTCAGGAACGGTTCATTCCGTACGAAAGGCATGAAGACCCTTAAAAGCAAGCTCGGTGCCGGCGGCGTGCTGGCGGCAATAGGCAACACCCCCCTCATCGGAATGCGGAACCTTGTCCCGGGCAACGGGGTGCAGGTGCTCGCCAAGTTCGAGGGCGCGAACCCGGGCGGCTCCATCAAGGACAGGCCGGCGCTCTACATGCTGCGCCACGCAATCGAGAGCGGAGAGCTCACCCCCGACAAGATCATCCTGGAACCCACGAGCGGCAACACCGGAATCGGCCTGGCCATGGTCGGGGTCGCGCTCGGGCTGCGCGTGAAGCTGTGCATGCCCATGTGCGTGAGCATGGAGCGTCGCAGCATACTCGAGGCCTTCGGGGCCGAGCTCGTCCTCACCCCCGGGTGCGAGGGCACCGACGGCGCCATAGTCCGCGCGCGCGAGATGCTCGCGGAAAACCCGTCCATCTACTACATGCCCGACCAGTTCTCGAACCCCTTGAACATCCTCTCGCATTACGAGACCACCGCGCCGGAGATCATCGAGCAGACCGGCGGGAGCATCGCCGCATTCGTCGCGGGGCTGGGGACCACCGGCACGATCATGGGCATTTCCAGGAGGCTGCGCGAATTCAACCCGGACATAAAGATCTACGCCGTGGAGCCGGTGATCGGTCACGCGATCCAGGGGCTCAAGAACATGAGCGAGAGCATCGTGCCCGGCATCTACGACCCCGCGGCCATCGACGAGATCATCACGGTGGGGGACGAGGAGGCCTTCCAGGCATGCCGCGAGCTCGCGGCGCACGAGGGCCTCTTTTGCGGGATGTCCAGCGGCGCGGCCATCGTGGGCGCATTGAAAGTCGCACGCGGCTTGACGCACGGGAACGTGGTCACCATCCTCCCGGACCGCGGCGACCGCTACCTTTCCACGTCCCTGTACAAGTCCATCTGCGCCAAGTGCCCGCCCTAGGGCCCCGGTGCGCGCGCGGATATCCGCGGGCGCACGCGTAAACGTGTTTTAATTTTAGTCGCTCGCCTCTACCCTTGACGGTCGCGCACACCAATTTCACCAGGCGCCCAGATGGCAGAAAATCAAACCCCCGCAGCCCCTGACCGGTCCGCCGTGAAAATCCTCCTGCTCTTTCTCCTGTACATGTCACAGGGGCTGCCCTACGGCTTCCAGACCATCGCGCTCCCGGTCTACCTGAGGACCAGCGGTGCATCGCTCGCCGCGATCGGTCTCACGGGCGCGCTCGCCCTGCCGTGGATGCTCAAGGCCCTGTGGGCGCCCCTGGTGGACCGATGGGGGAGCGCACGAATCGGCCGCAGGAAATCATGGATACTTCCCCTCCAGGCGATGCTCGTGGGGACCATTCTCGCGGCATCGACGATCGATCCCTCCACGCACATGCACCTGCTCCTCGCGAGCCTACTTGTTATGAACCTCGTCGCCGCCACCCAGGACATCGCGGTGGACGGCCTCGCCGTGGACGTGCTGGGTCCCGCCGACCTGGGGCCGGGAAACGCGGCGCAGGTCGTGGGGTACAAGGCCGGCATGCTCATCGCCGGCGGGCTCCTGGTGTGGCTCTCGTCGTTCTTCGGGTGGAGGGGGCTCTTCATTTCCATGGCGGTTGCTGCCGCGCTCCCGCTCCCCATGATCTTCCTTTACCGCGAGGGCGCGCACACCTTCTTCAGGGCGCCGCTCCCGGATTTCCGGCGTATCCTGGGAAAGGTCGTCGATTTCTTCCGGCTCCCGGGCGCATGGAGCCTGGTCCTCTTCATCGCAACCTACAAGCTGGGTGAATCCATGATCGACGCCATGTTCAAGCCCTTCCTCGTGGACGCGGGATTCTCCCCGGGCACGATTGGACTCTGGATGGGGACCTACGGCATGGCGGCGTCCATCGCGGGCTCCCTCGCAGGCGGCCTGCTCTCGTCGCGATTGGGCGTGTTCCGCGGTCTTGCCGCGGGCGCGCTCCTCAGGGTGTTCCCGCTCGCGCTCGAGTGGTCCCTCACCCTCGTCGATCCCACGCCGGCGCAAGTCATTGGCGTCACGCTCGCGGAGCATTTCTTCGGGGGCATGCTCACCACGGCGCTCTTCGCCTACATGATGTCGCGCGTCGACCGCGAGATCGGCGCGACGCACTACACCATCCTCGCGAGCGTCGAGGTGTTCGGGAAGTCCCCCGGCGCCTGGGCCTCGGGGATTCTCGCCGACAGGATGGGATACTCCTGGCTCTTCGCGGCGGGAACGCTCGTCTCGACAGGGACCCTGGGGCTGCTGGCGACGCTCGGGGACAAGAGGAAAAAGTGAGCGGGGCTGAAGAGAAATTTTTTGTTCCGAATGTTTCCGGGATTTCTCCCACTGCAAGACAAAGTTCAAATTGAGAGAAACGAGTCGGACCTTGTCATCCCGACCGCAGGGGGAGATCTTACGGCATATTCGAGGATAAAATTTCTCACCCGAAAAGACAGGATCGGATTGAAAACGGGAGCAAAGCGGCAATTCAAGCAAATAGCGCGCAACGGGACAGGTGCCCATCGGTACCCCATGCTTTGCAAGGCGCGGGGGGCCGATCGGATTCCCGGTTTTCAGGGGACTATTTTCCGAAGAGGCTCATCATGGTGCGTATCCTGAACTGCAGCAGCCGCGCGAAGAAAGAGATCCTGGCGCCAAAGCCCAGTCCCGCCACCGAAAGCGCCATGCCCACGACGGTGATCGAGACGAGCGCCCGGTACCGCTCCAGCTTCTTCAGCACGTCGTCCGCGACCGCCATCACCGGGGACGGAACGCCCCTGTAGCGGATCTCGAACGCGGCGTACACGGGCTCCGTCCACGCGTAGACCTTCTGCCCGTTTTTCATTGTCGCATAGCGCGCGCGCGCCGATATGACGTAGCGCCCGTTCTCCAGCCCCTTTACGCTCAGGATGTTTCCCTTCTGGGTCACGCGCTCGCCCGGATCGCGCCTGTCGAAGTCGAGCGCCACCGCGAAGCCCGCGAGCGATTCGGCCGGGATGTTCCGTGCGACGAGCAGCGCGTCGAAGGAATTGTTCCTGAAGGGCTCCGCGGCATCGAACGGAAATTCCAGGCCGAGTCCCGGCACGGGAAGGAAGGCCACGGGCTGGACGATTTTTTCCTCGAAGCCCCGCGCGAGCCTTTCGTAATAGCTCTTGTCGAGCTTCTCCGCGCGGTTCACGATGATTTCGTACGTCGCCATACGGCTGGCCGTGTTGAGCTTGTCGAGCGCCTCCAGCGTGAAAAAATAGCGGCCGTCGTCGAGATTATTAAAAACCGCCTCGAAATTCGTGGTGAAGGTCTCGGGACGCTTGGCCACGTCGTTCCCGAGCGAATACAGGAAGCCCTTGAGGCGCTGCCGGTCGACGTCCTGTACCGACCACTTGAATTCGGCGGCTCGCGAGGGGACCGCCTTCGCCTCGGGATGGGACGAGGACACGACCACCGGCATGGGCAACTGGTTCTTGCTTACCAGGATCTTGTAGTGCATCGTGCGTGAGTAATTGTTCGCGCCGTCGATGGCGCGTATGTGGAAATAGGTGACGCCGTCATCGAGGCCGGTGACCAGGAAGTTCCGGGCGTTGCCCTCCAGCGTGGATACCGGCGGGATGAAGTCGGGGATGGCGTTCACGTACACCGCATACCCCTTAATCCCCGACTCGTCCGCGGGGGGAGTCCATTCGATGAGCGCCTCGGTGTTGCGCGTCCACACGCCCTCGGGATGGGTCCGTGAATAGAGCACGGGCGGCTCCACGTACACGTCAGAGTACTTCGCCACCACGCGCAGGTCCTCCTCCCACATCGCGATGATCCGGTTTGAGGTGGCGACTCCCACGGGCTTGCGCGCCTGGACGCCGGGCTGGCTCACCACGACCTCCTCCTGCGTGAGCTCCCTGTCGGTGAGCCTGAACTTGCGCGCCGTGATGCCCGGCTTGATCTCGCGGCTGTCGTACCACATCACCACGACCTCGTCGTTGCGCGGGGGAAATATCACGGGCGCGTAGCAGTTGGCCTTGGTGACGGAGACCGTGACCGGGTTTTCGTCCCAGTACTCTCCGTAATCGCGGCCGCGGAGCATCTTGATGGCCCAGGTTCTGTCGTCGTTGTTCTGGTACACGCAGTAGACCGAGTCACCGCTGAACATGATCGAGGGAGAGGCGTCGTTCGCGTTGCTCCTGGTGATCTTCTGGAAGGAGCTCCAGCTGCGCCCGTAATTGCCGGATTTCATGAAATAGAGGTCGTCGGAAAGGACCTGGAAGCGCTCTTCCTTGCCCTGCCATACCAGGAAGATGTAGCCCCCCTCCGTGGTGATGGCGGGGAAGAACGCGCCCCTGAGGGAGCTGGAGCTCGCGAGCACCTCGGGCTTCTCGAAGAGGATGCCGGTCGTGTTCACCGAGTGGAAGAGATTGAATACGTTGCGCTGGAAGCCGTGGTAGAACACGTGCAGCGTTCCCCGGTCGTCGTAGAGCGCCTGCGGGAGGAACTCCATGTCCGTGTGGAGGACCAGGCGCTCGGGCGCGGACCACGTGGCGCCCCAGTCGGTGCTGCGCGAGAGGAAGATGCGGCTGTTCGAATCCTCCTTGTAGATGTTCTGCCACACCACGGCGATATGCCCCATGGGCGAAATGGAAACGTGCGGGTGGTGGTCCACGTCCTGGTCGACGGGCGAAATCAGGCGCGGTGGAATGAACGTGGCCCCCTCGTTGAACGAGAGCACGATGTAGACATTGTTCGATTTTCCGTCATTGCCCTCGTAGACGGCCGCCATGAAGTTGCCCCTGGCCGCCATCTTGATGTTCTTCGCGGTCACACCGTAGGGGGAGATCATGAAGCTCTTTTCCCAGCCTACCGGGTAGGTCTCCACGCTCGTGATGGAAAACACGCCTATGACGATGAGCGACACGACGGCGACTCCGAGCGCCGACCATGCGTACTCGCGCATGAAGGCATGCCTGAAATAGACCATGAGTATGTTGGACAGTATCCGCTTCACGGGCGCTCCCTTATATATCATCGACATGGCCGGTACGCATGTCAACCCCGCATTAAAATTTTTATTGAAAGACGGGCCCGTCCGTAGTATACGGGTACTTCACCCCTGACGCCATGAGCCATTTTTCGTCCCATGAAATAACCGTCATCTTCACCTCCCTGGCGCTCATGCTCGGGACGGGAAAGCTGTTCGGGGAGCTTTTCCGCCGCATGCGCATGCCCCAGGTCGTGGGCGAGATCATGGCCGGATTTCTACTGGGCCCCACGGTGATGGGGCGGCTTGCGCCCGACTTCTTCGCAACGGTGTTCCCCGCGGGGGCCAGGAGCACCGTTGCGGTCGAGACCCTGGTGCTCCTGGGAGTGGTGTTTCTTCTGTTGATCGCGGGCCTCGAGGTGGACCTTTCCTCGGTAATCAAGCAGGGACGCGCCGTGATGTGGACGGGAGCGTTCACCGTCGCGATTCCCTTCCTCCTGGGGACCGCGCTGCCCATAGTCATGCCGGGGCTTTTCAATGACACCGCCGGGCCCGTGGTGCTCCCGCTTTTCATGGGGACCGCGCTGGCCATCACGGCCCTCCCCGTGATCGTGAAGATACTGCTTGACCTCAAGCTCTTCCACAGCGATTTCGGGATGCTCATCCTCGCCTCGGCCATGGTGAACGACTTCACCGGCTGGCTCTTCTTTTCCGTCATCATACAGATCATGCAGACGGGAAGCGCGAGCGCGGGCTCCCTCCTGGGCACGCTGCTCCTCACCGCGGGCCTTGCGGCGATCATACTGACGGGGCTGCGCTACCTGGCGAACCTTTCGCTCCCCTGGATCCAGAGCCGCATGGAATGGCCCGGGGGCGTGATCGTACTGATCGTCACGACCGGCCTGCTCCTGGCGGCACTCACCGAGGCAATCGGCATACACGCGATCTTCGGGGCGTTTTTGGCGGGGGTCGCAATAGGCGACTCGCCCCGCCTGCGCGGTCATTCCCGCGAGATCATTCACCAGTTCATAAGCAATATCTTCGCCCCGCTCTTCTTCGTATCCATTGGGCTCGATCTCGACCTGGGATCCCACTTCAGTCCCGTGCTCACCCTCACGCTTACCGTGCTCGCCTTCGGGGGCAAGATGCTGGGCGCTCTGGCCGGCGGGATCATGTCCGGGATGAAGCCCCGCGACACCCTGCCGGTGGGTTCCGCCATGAGCGCGCGGGGCGCCATGGAAGTCATAATTGGAAGCCTCGCCCGCCAGTACGGGATCATAGGCGACGAGACCTACGCCGCGATCGTGATCATGGCCGTCCTGACCACGGTGGGCGCAGGTCCCCTGGTACGGCTCTTCATGAAAAAGGAGCGCGGGATCACGCTCTCCTCGCTCATCGACAGGCCGTCGTTCGTGTCCTGGATGACGGCACAGAGCGCCGACGAGTGCATCGCCGAGCTCGCCCATACCGCGGCCGCGAAGACGGGGCTGGAGGCGCTGGACATCACGCGCCTGGTGATGGCGCGGGAAGCTCTCATGAGCACGGGCCTGGGCGAGAACGTCGCCGTTCCGCACGCCCGCATGGAAGGAATTGGCGGCCCCGTGGTGGTCGTGGGCCGCTCCAGGGAGGGGATCGACTTCAACGCGCCGGACGGCCTTCCCGCGCACCTGGTGTTCCTCATTCTCACGCCGCCCGCGGACCACGACGCGCAGATCCAGGTGCTCGCGCAGATTTCCACCATCTTTTCGCAGGAGCGCGTAAAAAGGCTTGCCCTGCAGGCGAAGGGATATATAGAATTCAGTGCCGCCCTGCATCCGGCCGGCGCCGCAGATAAAGAGCCAAAACACGCGCGAGGAGCCACGCATGAAGCTCGCTGAATTCATAGAACGGCAGGCCGACAGGCTGTTCATCCTGGACAACGAGTGTTACGTGATTTTCACCGGCGACGAGCTCACCGACGAGCGGCCCTTCATCCGCATAGGGAACTGGATGAACCTGCCGGTGGAGATCATCCCCCTCATCGAAAACATCATCATCACCGACGCGGTCACCGGGAACCCGGCGCACGAGCAGTTCAACATCGACGTCACTCACCTGGCGGCGAACCGCTACATAGGCTCCAGCTCCGTCGTGAAGCGGTACCTGGAGTTCCAGAAGAGCTTTGGCCTGGATCTAAGAAACGCGTCCATCGTGGACATAGAAAAGGACATCCCCAGCGTGTCGCACTCGAAGACGATATCGGACCGCGACTCCTTCATAGGCATATTCTACAGCGACGGCAACTTCCGCGTGACGCACAACCGAGTCACGATCTTCAACGGCAAGGACGCCGCCGCGAGGCACTATAGCGACGCGCGCCTGCACGAGCACCTCTGCGAGCGAGCCAAGGATTCCGCCCGGTACGCGGGGAGCGGGATGGTACTACTGTGCAACAATCCGCTCTTTTACCGGAACCGGTTTTTCAGCTCGTACCACTTCCCGCGCGCCTACTACGGCGACTTTTCGTCGCTGGAGATAGACCCGGCGCGCATCCGCGAGATCTTCCTGCCGTCGGACAATACCATCAACGTCGCGAAGTTCCTCAAGTGGAAGCACGTCGCGCGCGGGCGCGTGCGCATCTTCTCCGACTCGAAGGAGAACATGGACCTGCTGCAGAAACTTTTTTCGGCGGCGACCATCGTGCGCCACCCGTTCAGGGGCTTCACGCACGACACGGGCGACGGTCTCCAGCTCAGGAACTACGCGGACTCCTTCAACCTCCGCCTGGCCTACAAGAAGGTCCGCCCTTCCTCCATGGACCTGGACCTCGCCTACGTCAAGGGGCGCGCGGGCGTGCAGGAAATCACGAAGGACTCCCTGGACGGGATACTGGTGCATTATCCCGTCTACCACGACATGAACGTCGCGCTCAAGTCGGCGCACAAGCCCGTCCTCGTGCTCACCGACGCGGCCACGCCGCTCGCACGGCTCAGGGGGGCCGACATCACCCTGGTCCGGCCCGGGATCCGCTACGAGTTCGCGAAGTACCCGGACCCGGCGGCGCTCGTCAACGAATGCACGGCGGCGATCGCCGACGAAGAGATCGCGTCCCTTTACCGCGCACACCGGCTTGAGGAGCTTCCCGCGCCCGCCCGCGCACGGCTCGCCTCCGGCGGGGACGAGGCGGCCCTCACGGCCTTCAATCTTGCCGGTGCGCTGCGCGCGCTCATGCAGACCACCACCGACCGGAAACTCGCCGCCTCCGCGAAGAAGGCGCTCGCCGAGCTTGAGTCCGCCTTCGACCGCGACGCTTTCTTCGCGGGAGGGCAGGGACGCATCACCGTGCAGCTCGCCTTCCACTCGGGCGGCGTGATCGAGATCGCGGCGGCCGAATCACCTGCAGCTTATTTTGTCCCCGACGACATCGGCACGGACGAGGGCGCGCTCGAACGCGTGGCCGACCGCGGCCTCGCGGAGTTCTTCGCGACCATCCAGCGGGACCGCGCCCGGCTTGCCGAGCTCCTCGCGCTCTACGCGCCCTCGGGCGGCTGGGCGGAGAAGGTGGAGGAGCTGCGCGGCGCGATTGGAAGAAAGAAGGACGATTTCCGCGCCGACGCGTTCAGCGCGAGCGACGTCGACAGGGCCATCAGGGAAGAGGAGAAGCCCCCCAGGGGGAAGCTCGTCACTCCCCGGCGCATCCTCGCGGCGAGCCTCGTGCTCGCGCTCGGCGTGCTCGCCCTGGGGCTGGCGCGCCACTTCCGCGCGGGCGACGGCGTGGACGACGCCCGGGAAGAGCGCGCGCGGCTCGTCGCGAAGTACCGGATCGCGGTGAACGAGCGCGAGATATTCGACAACGCGAACGACATCTCCCTCAAGAACGGCTACGCGCCGCTTATCTATCCCGGAGTGAAGGTGAAGAACCCGCACTGGATCTTCCCGGGCAACGAGTTCGAGATGCCCGACGGCACGAAGGTCACGGTGAAGGAGGGGGACACGCTCTGGGGCATCTCCCACCGCTGGCTCACGGACGCGAGCATACGGTTCAACCAGGCGCTGGAGCCCGTGATCGAGGGCCTGGCCGCGGGCAAGAACATGGAAGCGGAGATCGCGCTTCTCCAGAGGCTCGCCTTCACCGCCTCCCAGAAGAAAAGGGCCGCGGAGCTGGCCACCGGCGGCAAGTGACCGATGGACGAAAAAGAGCGCATCAATTACTACGTCGAGCCCGTCGAGATCGAGATATATTTAAAGAAGTCGGGCAAGGTCCGCACCATCATCAAGGACATGAACATAGAGCTCATCGACGTTGAGCCGCTGAACGAGCACAGCGCGAAGATATTCAACCACTTCAGGGAAAAGGACTCGCCCATCGACCTCATCGAGATCATGAACGAGTTCCCAGAATACATGCGCGCCATCTACGATTCCTACTACCAGCACTTCGACCTGTTCGAAAAGCTCTCCCGGCACTTCCAGCAGGGCACCACCGGGAGCATCGACGCCCTCAGGCTCGCGCTCTATTTCACCGAGCTCCTCATCAAGTACGAGCCCACGCTCGCGTCCTCCCGGTTCATCGGCGACTTCGAGACATACAACCTTAACTACCTCATTCGCCGGCTCAACGCCACGGGTGAGAAGTTCATGCTCGAGGACTCCACGGTGTCCTACCTCATCAACCGGCGCAACAAGGCCCACGAGAGCGAGCCCCCCAACCGCGAGTTCCTCAAGCTCGTGGAGCTGTGGCAGTACAACGTGCGGGAAAAGTTTATTTAGTCTTCCATGAGAGCCCCGCCTGGAAGGACTCCATGGCCGGGAATTCAAGGATGCGCCCGTCGTCGCGCAGGGGCACGCCCCACTCCTCGTCGTGGCAGCGTACGTACAGCGGGCCCCCTTCCGGGACCCGGGGGCGTCGTGTGAGCGCGCGTGCCGGCGTTCCTCCACGGGCGGGCGCGGACGCACGGGACGTATGCGATTCGGCCCCCTCCCCATCCATCAATCCCCTGATGGCCGCTCTTTAAT
>Ga0129297_10000847_pt1 | contig 15130 bp, 11 predicted proteins | sample I18A1metaG_FD_94708 | JGI IMG/M metagenome (GOLD analysis project Ga0129297, IMG submission 94708) | Lake sediment bacterial and archeal communities from Gulf of Boni, Indonesia to study Microbial Dark Matter (Phase II) - ​I18A1 metaG | ecosystem: Environmental > Aquatic > Freshwater > Lake >... | reverse complement strand
GGCTCGTCCACGTAGCAGTCAAGGATGCAGTAGCGCGTCATCGGGGGTCTTCGGGTTCGCCCGCCGGGGGCACGGTGGGCAGGGCCGCTATCGCCGTTTCAAGGGGGACGCGCATGGCACCGCCCAGCTTGCGTTCGAGGCCCAGGACGAAGTCCCTGTTGGTGTTGATGAGCTCCATGATCTCCGGCGACTTTCCGTAGCGTTCCCTGAGGTCGCGCACCCGCTCCTCGAGCGACACGATGCGCTCGTGCATGACGCGCTTGTCCGCATAGTAGACGATCTCCCGCTCCTCGACCGGGCCGTCGGGAAGAAAGCCGGTAAAGATCACGTGCTGTTCCACGATCAGCGCGACGCGCGGATAGCCCAGCTCCCTGAGAAGGGCCGCGCCGGTCTCGTCATGCCGCTCGCGCGTTTCGAGTGACCGTGTCTTGGTGATGTCGTGCAGCAGGGCGGCCGCGGTCACGAGCGAGCGGTCGACGGCCGCATCGCGCTCCAGGTTGTCCGCGATCGCCAGCGCGACGCGCATGACCTGTTCGGAATGGGCGATGATGTTGGGCAGCATCCGGTGCCGCCGTATGAGGTCGTAGCATTCCCCCGTCGATGGTATATCGTCGCGGGTGGGGGTGCTCATGGGATCAGCCCTGCTTTCTCGTGTAGCAGGATTCCTGGATGAACCCGGGCACTATCCCCAGCTGGATGTAGCGTTCCCTGACGTCCAGGGGAAGGTACTTGAAGTCGCGGACGCGTTTGCGGCAGGCGGCGCTGCCGCAGTGGCAGTCCATCTCCCAGAAGTCCTCGTCCATGGACGTGGAATAGTCGAAGGTAATCTCCTCTCCCTCCCGGATGTCGCGAATGGCATACAGGTTCACGCGGGAGCCCTCGATCCGGATCCCGCTGTTGGGATCGCACGAGTGATTGATGTAGTTGTCTGCCGTTCGCGTGGGACCCAGGAATACGTCGCTGCCTACCTGGAGAAAGTGGTTGTTGCTGGGATTGAGCTTCTGTTTGTATTCTTCCCTGGTGTAGCGTTTGCCGCGAAATTCTACGATGTACTCTCCCCGCGCGATGTTCCTGTGCGCGAAGACCGATTTTCCTTTTTCCGTGCGTCGAATAATGAGATCTCCCTTGTCTGTTCCCGTCTCCTCAGCCATAGAAGAGAATCATCCCCCGTCTGCTTTGCAAGTGTCGTGGCGCGAACTATGCGGTCGCGCGCCGCAGTGATGCCTTTGAACATATCAAGGTTGATATAGAGAACGAGCATATTTGTCAATGTTATTTTAAGAGAGGCGCCAAAAAGGGCCCTCTCCGGGGCGGGGACGCGGTCATGCCGGAACTACGAGGGACCGGGGGGCCGACTTCGGCGGTACGGGAGGAACGGGTGTTCACCTCATTATAAGGAGAAATAATGGTCAAGACTGGGGTAGTCGGGGCCGAGAATAATCTAGAGTACTATCTCTGCCCAGAGCCATGATACCGATGCCCGTGTTCACGAAGAAAAGCAGGATGATCCTGTGCGCCATGCTGGCCACGGTGATTCTGTGCGGCGGCCGCGCGCATTCCAGGTTCCTGCTGGACGAGGATACCACGCCTAAAACCACCGCCGAGGTCAAGGAAGCGGAGAAGAAGCAGCGCAGGGAATTCCCGTCCTACGTGGTGACCAGCATAAAGGCGACGCTCATCCCCGACATCAAGGGCGCGGTGCGCATCACCTGGGAGGCGGACCCGGACGCCACGGAGAAATTCATCATTGGCAGGTCCAGGGAGGTGCCCGACACCCGGGACAAGGCGCTTGCGGCGATCACCATCGGCAAGGTCGCTCCCGGCGCCGATACGACCGTCATTGATTCGAACCTGCAGCCCGGCGAATACTATTACGTAATCCTTTCCGAAGACCGGGTGGTCAGCCGCACCGTGGACCTGTACCCGGACGTCAATTTCACCTCGCAGCCGGTGATCGTGGAAAAGGAGATCACGCCGGCGCCCCTGCGCCTCACCCCCGAACAGGTGACCCTGATCCATGCGCAGGTCGTGAACAAGAACCAGGTAATGGTCACCTGGCGCGGCCTGGACAAGCCCGACACCATCTACACGGTGTACCGGGGGACCGAGCCCCTCACCAATCCCGAAAAGGTCCGCAATGCGGACAGGATCGCGGTCATTACCGAAAAGAGAGAGAGCTGGATAGACCGGACCGTTACCAGGACCGCGACCTATTTCTTCGCGGTGACCACCAGGGACATAGCCGGCAACGAAGACCTCCAGCTTGTCCCGGACCAGAGCTTTACCACCGGTGGCGTGTACATCGGTTTCAAGGCTCAGGTCACGGTGGCGAACCTGCGCGCCGTTCTTCAAGAGGCAAACAGGGTGAGGCTCACGTGGGACGGGATCAGCTCGGCGGTTTCCGAATACCTGGTCTACCGGTTCGACAGGCCCATCGTCGATTCGCAGCGTCTCGCGCTCGCGACGCTCCTGGGCAGCGTGAAATCGGACGTGAATTTCTACGCGGACGAGGTGCTGCAGCCCGGGAGCTACTATTACGCGGTCCTCGTGCGTCTCGAGGACGGGACCATTGATAACACGCTCAGGGAGGGGGGGAATTACACCATAAATCCCATGGGCGTGGGAGGGCGCGGCACCGCGAGGACGGACGAGACAAGGACGCAGCCCCTGGACACCCGTATCGAAGAAAAAAAGACCGCTCCGTCCGATGAGGGCAGGAAGGTGCCCGTTTCCCCGGCGCGCCGCACGGGCACGCTGGATGAAATCCTCAGGCAGGGCTTCTTCAAGGGAGAGTACCGGTACACCGTGAAACGCCTCAAGCAGTATGCGGCAGAATCGCCTGATCCCTACGAAGCGGCGAAGGCGCGGCTTTTCATCGGGCGATCATACATAGAGCTCGGGGAGTACGAGAGGTCGCTCAAATACCTGGTGAGGCCTGATGTCGCAAGGTTCTTCCCCGAGGAGGCGCGCTTCTGGCGCGAATTCGCGTTGTCCAGGGTGAAATAATCCGGCGGCGGGTGCCGCCGGAATCGGTCTTTTTGAGTGCGGTAAATTATACTTGCAAATCGCTCGCCATGAGCGAGTCTATTTGAAGAGGAGATAGGCCATGAAGGTGAAAACGACGATCATCGGAATAGTGCTGGTACTGCTCGGCGTCGGACTGTTTATCTACTATGATTACAGCATTCGTCCCGAACGGGAGGCCGGGGAGATGCTCACCGAGGCGCGCGAGATATTCCAGCGCGGCGACAAGGACTCGGTGAACCAGGCGATCAACCTGTTCACCAAGATCATCGCCAAGTATCCCAATTCCAAGCTCATCCCGGAGACCTTTTACAACATCGGCCTCGCCTACGAGAAGATAGGGCTCAACAGGCTCGCCTACCTCAAGTACAGCTATCTCGTAAAGAACAACAGCCCGTATCTCACGGAGGATTTGAAAAAAGAGGTGCTCATCCGCCTCGCGCACATCAACGTCCTCAAGCAGTACTCGGAGGAGGGCGTGCACCAGCTCCTGAGCCTGCTCGACCAGAACTTCAACAACGAGATGCGCAGCCGCATCTATTCGGAGCTGGGGCATACCTATCTCAAGCTCGGCGATTACCGGCGCTCCAAGCGCATGTTCGATCTTTCACTTTCGGAGTTCGGCAGCAACGAGGACGCCATAGTAGGCAAGGCGCGGGCCTACAGCCGGATGGGATACGCAAACGACGCGTTCGACACCTACGAGCACTTCCTGAAGTATTACGGGTCCACGAGCCAGTACACCGGGGACGTGCGCGCTTCGTTCCGCGACCAGCTTTATTCCAGCGGCCTGGCCGCGTTCCGGCGGGGCGACTACGATTCGGCGGTCTCCCACTTCGGGCGGTTCATGCGCGATTTTCCCGACAGCTCGCTTACCGAGAACGCGTTGTACTGGACGGGCGAGAGCTATTTCGCGGTGCGCAAATTCGACACCGCGATCGACTACTTCAACCGGGCGCTCACCAACGGCTACCACCAGAAGGACCAGGACGCCCAGATCAAGAAGGGATACGCCTATTTCATGAGCAAGCGTTTCGATCTCGCCGCCCGCGAGTTCCAGACCTACCTGCGCAACTATCCCGCTGGCCCGTACGCGTCGACGGCGCGCGAGTGGAAGAACATGAGCACCAAGGAGCTTCTGTACCGGATCGAGGAGAAAAAGGTGCCCGATTTCGACGAGGAAAAGAAAGCGCCCAGGCCTAACGAAAAGAGAGTTGACAAACCGCTCGAGGATGAAGAAGTAGCGGGGAAATACCTGAACGACAGGGAAGGAAACAGGATCGAGCTGGAGAACGTCGCGGAACTCTAGGGCCGGAGGGGTATGTTTAGCAAATATTTCGAGGATCTGGAAAAGAGGCTGGCAAAAAAACCCGCGGGGAAGAAGGCGCCCGCGGGCAAAGGGAAGCCCGGCAAGCCGGGCAAGCATGAGCCGGCAAAACCCCTGTCGCCCGCCGAAATCATCCAGGTGATTTCCGGAATCATACCGTCGCATCTGAAGGCTTCCGCGCTTCGCATTATCGACCAGAGCGGGTATTCCCCGGAAAACGTCGATTTCATCATTTTCAGGGAGCTTTACAGGGATATCGAGTCCCTCATGGGCGGTTACGTGCCCTCCGAGCTCGTCTACGCCTCGTGCTTCATTTCCCCTTCCCTGAACCACGACAGTCTCAAGACCGTACTGGGCCGGGTCATCCAGGCCAAGAAGGTCGACCGGTACACCGAAAGCGATGCGGAGAAAAACATCATACCCTCGTTTATCATAGCCCGGGGCGCGGAAATATCGCTGCCCGACGCCAAGAGGGCCATCCTCGACTACTACATGTCGCACAGCATCGACTACAGCTTCGAATTCGACATCCTGGTCGTGCTGGGAGCGGGGATGGTGATCAAGGACTGGCGCGAGAAGCGGAATTTCATCGCGCTGGAAACCGGGCGCGATACTCTCATGTGGTTCTTTATCCTCGTCAACGAATACCTGGATGTCGAGAAGGGCAGGGACCTGGACCTGCGGGCCTACGTGAAGCGCACCGAAAAGTACAACGAATACTAGTCCGGAAGGCGTCCCCGCCGGCCGTATCGTACGACATTTCTTCTTGACAATCCTTATTTGACGGGTATTATTCTGCTGCGGCAGAAAATCAGAACAAAGGAGCACGGAAGCGTGAAAACTGCGAACTGGAAAGGCATTGCGGCAGTCATTCTTCTGCTGTTCTCGCTGGCGGTAACCGTGGATGCGTCGGCGAAAGAGCAGAAGGATATGATCCTGGTCCTGGATACCTCACTGAGCATGGTGGGCCAGGGCGGGAATAACATCATGCCCATGGTAAAGAAGAGCCTGGAGGAATTTATAGGGCAACTGGAGAAGGGCGACAGCATCACCTTCATTACCTTCGACTCCGAGGTAAAAGTTTGGCCAATAATCTACGTAGAGGAAAAGAGCGCCAAGGAGATACTCAAGAAGTTCCTCACCATGGTGGAGGCGAAAGGCGCCTGGACCTACACTCAGGAAATGATCAAGACGGTATTCAAGACCGCCAGGCAGCTCGAAGAAAAAGACAAAACGCGCAACACCGTGATAGTCGTGCTTACGGACGGAATTGACGATCCCCCTCCGGGTTTCCACGCCGACCAGTTCAACATCAAGGACGTCAGCGCCGCCGACAAAGACTGGTTCATATTCCTGGTGAATTTGGGCGAACTGAAGAACAATCCCAAGTTTGCGAAGCTCCAGCAGGAAATTGGGGGCAACACGAAGGTCGTGGACGGCAGCGACGTGCAGAAACTGCTGGAGAAAGACCTCATGAAAGACGTGGATAAGGCCGTTGAGGAACGCCGGAGCATCTGGCGGAACCCCCTCTTCTACCTGGCGGTGCTCGTGCTTGTGCTCCTGGTCGGGTATCTCGTGTACCGGCGCATGGCCCAGGTCAAGGTCACCGGAAACCTGGAGTACTGGGACCACACCATGATGGATCCGTACGTGAAGACCTTCGACATCACCAAGCATGCGGCAAGGGCGATCCTTGTCGGGGTAGGGCAGGGATGCGTGCTGAAGATCCGGGATATGCAGGTGCATGAGCCTTTCAAGATCTACGCAAAGCGCGACAAGGATAAGGTCCACATCTATGCGGAGCCCGGCAAGACGACGGAGCTGGTCAGGCAGAAGGGAGAGCCTGGAAGCGCATTGAACGATGGAGACATATTCAGTGTCGCGAATTACTCGTTCCGTTATACGGTATAGAGAATATATTCGTGCCATTGCAGGCCCCGGGGGCAAAAAATTTGCCCCCGGGGGAAAATAAAGCCTTGACATGGATGGTTTGACTGGTAAATTTAAGCCTAAATTTCCATTTTCGGCTGATAAAGAGCGGAAAATGCAGTTATTCACGTCAATATAGCAAATACGCACCGGGTGTTCAGAACGAAAGTACGTGTACGATAAGGAGGTTATTATATGACAGTTGCTCAATTCCCCAAGAGCCCTAACAAGGTTCACCCTACCGAGCCGAGTGCCGTAGGTTCGAGGAATTCGGTCGTCCAGGAAGGGCGGGATAAAATCGCCGAATCCAAGGTAATCCTCGAAGAAACCGCCGACAAGGTTCTAAACCATGTCCTGACGAAGCTGCCCGAGGAGGTCCTCACAAAACTCGAAGTCATGGGCGGGATAAAAGAGAAGCTTTATGGCTATATCAACCAGACCTACGTCAACATGTTCAACCGCTACACCGTGACCATGGAAGACGAGTTCATCAAAAAGGTCCGCGATTTCGTTGACAAGGAAGAATCGAAGGGCCTGGCCCGCTATACTCCCCGCGAGCTTGTTGACCTGCTGGACAAAATCGGCGGCGCCGACAAATTCAATACCGGTGAAATCGAAAAATCGATGGTGAACATGTACGGTCACCTGATGGGCCACATCCAGCGCGGCATGAACGACCTCGAAAACGAGACCAACTCGATCCTCCGTCAGAAGACGGACGTCGGCGCATTCGTTCGCGGTGAGAATGCCTACGCGATCATCAAGTGTATCTTCAAGGACAACAATCTCCGTCCCAAGTATGTCTATGATGTGAAGCTTTCGATCAACATTCTCGACAGCGAGCTCATCAGCCCCATTTACCACTACCAGGTGACAGTCGAGTCTCTCCTGAAAGACGCCATTCAGAAGCACGTCCAGGAGCTCATCGACCGCCAGATCCAGTCCCTCAAGGACGAGCTGGTCGACCAGGGGAAGAGCGAGCTTACCGGCGCCGAGATCATGTTCGAAAAAATCAAGAGGATCGAACACTTCACGGACGACGACAAGGAAGACGAAAAGTCCAGAAGGTACACCATCCTCGCGAAGAAGTTCCTGGACAAGATCGAGGGCCTGCGCGCCGAGATCGACGTCGAAGAATACGATCCGCTGAACATCCGCGAAAACATCAAGTACATCATCGACTCGGAAAACATCCGTAACCGCGGCTACAACACGTGCGTCAATGCGCTCACCTCCATCCTGGACACCAGTAAGCTCGGCTACCAGGTATGCGACAATATGAAGAACGCGCGCGTATGCCAGATCCGCGAGTACGAGGATATGGATCGCGTTATCCTCCCGGACGAGCGTTACGCAATCCGCCTGGCCTTCTACGATCAGAACCAGCTTCGTGAAGAGAAGAAGGAATACGATCGCCAGATGGAATCCTTTACCCGCGAAGTATTGCGGACCTGGGATGTCGTTCACGCCCACTACGAGTCGAAGAAGCGTTTCCGCTCGCTCAAGGACTTCAACGACCTGGCTGACCGCCTCATGAGCAAGGACTGGAGGCGCCAGAAGAAGGAAGAGGAATCCGATCCCAACACCGTTCTCTGGAACGAGATCGGCGAAATGTACAACGAGAACTCGTTCGTCGAGAAAAACAACCGTACCTACGAGGACAGGGTTGTAAATCTCAAGAACAAGCTCAAATACCTGCGGGACATGCTCCAGAAGATGCACGGTTACCAGAACCCGATCGAGCGCGTTATCCTTGACGAGCGCATCAATTTCGTCGAGAAGCGCTTCCACGAGTTCACCTACAAGATCAATCCTCACCACATCCAGCCCGGCCTGGTGCTCGACCTCGACATCACCACGATCAAGAGGAAGCAGTACATGCTCAAGGGCATGGCGAACGTGCTGAACGAATTCCTGTATGGCATTTCCAAGGGCTTCGCCGATGCGGCGTTTGCGCAGTTCAAGAGGCGTCGTTCTACGGTTCGTACGGATATCGATCAGACGTTCCAGGAGAACGAGATGAAGGAAAACATCTTCGAGATGGCGTACAAGGCCGAAGGCGGGGAAGCCGCACCCTCTGAAATCAAGGGATCGGTGGACCTCTCTCCCAAAGCCAAGGGGAAAGGCAAGGTTTCGGGGCTTAAAGAGCTGTAAAAAGCAGAATTTCGCGTAATAATCAAAGGGCCGCCCTCAACGAGGACGGCCCTTTTTACATTTCGGGGATAAAGACGGGATCAGATTATTGTCATACCATCCACAAAATGCTTGCAATTAATTCTTGAAGTCTTTAGCATACCTTGAGGTATTCAAAGAAACCGGTGCCTCGGGTTCCGGAGATTGTTGTTTTCTACAAGTAAAAATTAAAGGGGTATACGCTATGGAAAACGCCTTTTATATGCTGGCGACGAGAAGCAATTTCAATAAAGCACTAAACCATTTCTTCAAGGTGAATGAAATCGTCGACGAGCTGGAGGCAAAGAAGAATCTGGCGGATGTGATAAATGCCCAGCTGGACGCCAAAGAGATGATGAAAGACCAGGTCCTGCCAATAGTGGGGGCGGTCATAAGGGACAAGTACGGTTATTCCTGCGATTCCTGCAATGTTCATGTGACCATAACCGATTTCAGCAAGATTTCCGGAGAAACGGTCAAGTGGACGGCGGTCGATATTCTGCTCGTCTATTACAATCCCGGCGGCGAAATAGTACTGATCAATCCAAAGAATGCATCAAGCTGGGACCGGGCGAGAGAGCTGACCAAGGACCAGCTCGTGGTCATCTATGCCTCCCATAGAAAAGCCGAAAAAAACAAGCAGATCGAAAAGGAAGCGATCAAGGCCATCGAGGAGATGCTCGCGGGAAAAGATGTGTTTATCAACAAGGATTTCATAGACCAGACGGTCGCGCCCAAGATCGAAGCCCCCAAGCCGGCTGCCCCGGCGACACCGGCCCAGGCCGCGGTGGACGCCGCAAAGAAAAAAATGACTCCCAAGTACTCCGTGCAGGTTTCGAACGAGCTCTTTCACAACGGGAATGTGGAGGCATGGAAAAAAATCGTCGAGAGCTTCAAGGTGTCGTTTCCCGAGCTTGACGTTCTCATTTTTTACGAAAACGAGATAATAAACGATATCAATACCCTGTTCAAGTGGGGCAAGGTGAAACACGGCGATCCCATCTTCTTCCAGGTAGCGGGAGAGAATATCCGTGGAGTTTCCAAGCTCCAGAAGTATCTCTATGAGGGAGCCAGCCCCCGGTATGAGCAGTTCCTCAAGCTTGATCCCGGAAAGGTGCTGAATCTGTTCTAGTCGAGCCAAGAAGAATCTCTTATAATCATACACAAGGGGGTACGAGACGCAATGGAAAATATCATATTTTTTAATAAAGACCTTAAAGATGTCGACGACAAGACAAAGAAAAAACTCGGGATACGCGGGAAGCGCGCGGTGGAGCTCGCCATGATGGGGCTCCCCATTGCCCCTGGTTTTATCATAGATTCGGAGCTGACCCAGAAGCTTCCCAAGATCAACCTGAAGGAAATCCTGAAACCGCAAATCGAGCGCCTGAACAAGGAGACGAAAAAGGTCTTCGGGGATCCCAAGAAGCCGCTGCTGCTGAAGGTGGTGCTCAGTTCGGACCTGAACGTGCCCAATTTCCCTTCCATTCACAATATCGGCCTCAACGATAAAACGGTGACGGGATTCGGCCAGTTCACGGGCATGGATTTCGCGTACGGTGAATACCGATTCCTGCTGCGCGGTGTAGGCACCAAGATACACGGGATACCGGCGGCGGATTTCGATAAAATCGAGGGCAAGCTTTCCAAACCCAAAGCGGAGGAACTCAAGAAGATCGTTGACAATCACAAGAAATATCTTGGCGACAAGTTCAGCGAGGACGTATATGACCAGTTGAGCCTTATTCTGAAGGGCGCCGCGGCCAAGTACTGCGATTCCGAGATCGACGTGGACAATTCCCTGTCCATCATGGTCCAGGTCATGGTGTACGGCAACTACGGCGAGAGCTCCTACTCGGGGAATTACTTCACCCGGAACATCATCGAGGGCGATCCCGTCATCCAGGGAAGCTTTTTACAGAACGAATTCGACATTGACAAGGCGAAACCAAAGGAAATCGCGAAGATCGACAAAAAGTATTTCGACAAGCTCGCCGACATAGGCAAGAAGGTCGAAGAAAACTTCAAGGAGATCAGGGAGATCAAGTTCACCATCGAGGAAGGGGATTTCTGGCTGGTGGAACAGCGCGACGTGGACGAGAAATCCACCCAGTCCCATATCAAGACGCTGCTTGACCTGTGCAAGCGCAAGAGCATCACCGAGGATTTCCTGGTAAGCAGGATCAACCCCAACCAGCTCAACGAGCTCCTTCACCCGATCATCGATCCGCGCACCACCGCGGGCATCAAGAGCATCAAGGGAGGCATCGCGGGATCGACCGGCGCCGCGATAGGGCGCGTGTTTTTCTCCACGCCCAAGCTGCTCGAGGAGCACAAGCGCGCGGTCATGAACGGCGGCGATACCAACATGATCCTGGTGATGACCTCGTCCTATGCCGAAGACGTAAAGGCGATCGAGGTCGCTCGCGGCGTTATCACCTCGGAAGGAGGTTTTTCCTCCCATGCGCCGGTGGTCGCCCGAAGCCTGGGCAAGGTCGCCATGGTCCAGCCTGAAATGAAAATCAGGGGCACATCCTTCACGCTGGCGGGAAAGACGGTGAACGAAGGGGATTTTGTGTCGATCAACGTTCCCTACTACGAAGCGCCCACGATCTACCTGGGAAAGGTTGGGCTCATAGAGCCCAATTTCAAGGAAAACGGGCTGCTGGATTTCCTGAGCATAGTCGAGCATTTCATAGGCGATTTCAACGTGAGGGCGAACGCCGACCTGGGAAGGGACGCGAAAGTGGCGCGCGAGTTCCATGCGTCCGGTATAGGCCTGTGCCGCACCGAGCATATGTTTTTCAACGAAAAGCGTATCATGAAATTCCGCGAAATGATTCTTTCCGAGGGAGAAGAAGAGCGGCGCAAAGCGCTCGATCAGCTAAGGCCTATGCAGAGGAGCGACTTTTACGACCTGTTCAAGATCATGGTCGGGTATCCTGTGACCATAAGGCTGCTGGACGCTCCCCTCCACGAGTTCCTGCCCAGGACCGAGGCCAGCATGGCCGAATTCATCAAGTACATGCAGACCCGGAACAAGGGAGTAAAACCCGCCGAAATCAAGACGCGCTGCGTCGAAATGTCCGAAATGAACCCCATGCTGGGACATCGCGGCTGCCGCGTCGCCATTACGTATCCCGAAATCTACGAGATGCAGTGCCGTGCGATTTTCGAGGCAGCCTGCATGCTGAAGAAGGAAGGAATCGACGTTCATCCCGAGATCATGATCCCGATCGTGATGACGGAAACCGAGATCAAGTTCATCAAGAACGGCAAGAAGATCGAGGGCAAGGTCGTCAAGGGAATCCGCGACATCAGGGACGAGGTGCTGGATGAATACGGGATCGGCGAGCTTGATTACAGCGTGGGCACCATGATCGAGCTTCCGGCCGCGGCGCTGGGCGCGGGTTCCATCGCCCAGTACGCCGAATTCTTCAGCTTCGGGACGAACGACCTGACGCAGACGACGTACGGCCTGTCGCGCGACGACGTGAATTCCTTCTTCCCGAGCTATACGATGTACGATCTCGTGAAGAACAATCCGTTCAAGGTGCTGGGAGACCAGGTGAAGGAGCTCATCGAGCTCGCCACTCTGCGCGGAAGGCTCAGCCGTCCCAATCTCAAGGTTGGACTCTGCGGGGAGCACGGCGCCGACCCGGAAAACATCGATTTCTGCATGAAGTCCGGGCTCAATTACGTGTCCTGCTCGCCCTACGCGATACCGCTGGCCAAGCTTTCGGTCGCGCAGAACGTTCTTAAATCAAGGGAGAGCAAGTAAGGGGACGTACGGAATCTACAGTAGCAGGAAATGAAAGGGGGCTGTCCCGAAAGGGCAGCCTCTTTTATTTTTACGGCCCGGGAGGGGACACGGGCATACGTTCTTGGTTCATCGCTGTCCGATATACGAGTGAATAAGCTCGTGTGACGCATAAAGGATAAAAAGACATTCAATTTGTTGGCGGAATACGAGGGCTTGAATCGGGAACCCTTTGGAAGTCTTACGTGGGCCCGAGAGTATTTCGTGGCCATCTCTGCACATATCACGGATGATGTAATGAAACACTATGAAGAACAAGGTGAAGCCTGAAGGGAGTAACTTCCAAACAGATGCAGCTCTTTAGCCGGTTTTAGTGGAACGAGAAGCCGTCGCCTTCAGGCAGTGATTGGTTCACTTCCCATGAATCTCGTTTTCGACCTGGATGTTCATATTGATCAATTCCATGGAGCGTATCGGGCGAACAGCGGCATTCCTGATCCGGATTTCTTCGGCAATATAAAGACCAAGGAATATCAGGCTGGATATGCAGAATATGCCGAAGTAAAACAGGAGTGCAAAATTCCGGGGAAGATGAAGTAAAGAAAGTGAAATGAAGCCAAAAATACAGGTGAGGCCGTAAAAGACGACCAGGATGGTCCTCACCGACAGGCCCAGTCGCATTAAACGATGATGGATATGGTTATTGTCGGCTACAAATATGTGCTGTCCGTTGCTGCTTCTGATTAAAATTACACTCACGATGTCCAGGATATGAAGGCTCAACAGGGCCAGGGGAAAGAGGAAAAGCGTAAATGTCGATGTTTTACTTACCCCCATGAGGGGCATGGTGCCGAAGAGGAAACCAAGGAAATAGGCGCCGCCGTCGCCCATAAATATTTTAGCCGGCGGGAAATTGAATACCAGAAAGCCCAGAATGGCTCCTGACATGATCAGGGAGATCATAAGAACAGCCGTATTCCCGTTCGAAAAGGCAATTGCTGCCATAAAAAGGGCGGCTATGAGTGAAACGCCTCCGGCAAGGCCGTCCATACCGTCCATGAGGTTGATGACGTTCACGAAAAGAACGATCCATATGACGGTGAAAACAGATGACAGGACGCCCAGTTCAATGGTAAAAAGACTCAATACTTCGATTCTTTCTATGGACAATCCTGAATAGACTGCAAGGGAAGCGGCAAGAATCTGCAAAGCCAGCTTATAGCGAGCCCTGAACTGCATGATGTCATCGAGAAATCCGGTTAAAAAGGCGCCAGTTATGGCTGTGGTGTATACGGCTGTATTGCAGTAATGATGCAGGGTGCCGTTAAAAACGCCGAACAGATAAAGAGCCATGAAGCCGGCAAATATCGCTATTCCGCCAAGGCGGCTAATATTGCAGTTGTGTATTTTTCTATTATCGATATGATCGAAGAGATGCAGTTTACGGGATGCAAAAATGGTCAGGGGTATAATCCCGGCGGAAACGCAAAAGGCGGACAAAAATAATGTTATTTTGGTCATAAATTCCACACTAATTTATCTATTTTTTAAGCGCTGTCATCCCATAGGATGACATGAATGATAAAAATGCTATTACGTCTCAAATCCTGAACTCAAAAGTTCAAAGGTTTCAGCAAAATTCGATAGTGTCAATTATTATATTGGTTTTCGTTCAAGTGCAACAATTAATAATAAAATTGTATTTTCAAAAGGCAGCTAAAGAGTACATAATAAAATAAATGTCAGGTTGTTTGGTATATGCTATCCGTTCCAAATGTTACTGTTTGCTAAATTTAGTGCGCAGATATGCAGTCCCTTATATGTTTTTCGAGAACGCGGTAGCAAATTCAACAGTATCTATATTTCTAGCAACAGGGATAAATTATTCGGGGAAAGGTTTTTCGTCAAGGATTTATTGCATATAAAAGCTACCCAATTCCCTGAATTCAAGGACGAACTGCAACAATAGAAAATAGTAGCCTCATGGGAACCATCCCGTAGGATTGAGTCGACCAAAACACCAACCCAGGAGATGGAAACCCATGAGACCGTATTCACAAATAACAGCAGATGAACGTCGTGTCATTCAAAATATGCTCTATAACGGAGTTTCCAAGAAAGAGATGAGTGAGCATCTTGGTCGTGATCGATCGACGATTTTCCGGGAATTTAAGCGAAATAAAACGAAAGGATACAATTACCGCGAAGCGCATAAACAAGCCAGCGCACGTCGACATACGCGCTTGGGAAAGCTCTATAGCAATGGTACGCTGCGTCTTATCGTGTGTTCCTTGCTCATAGAGAAGTACTCTCCCGCAGTCATATCGTTTTATCTGAAGGATTCATTTCCGAACGAACCGGAGATGCATATTTCGTATGAAACGATCTATCGATGGATATATGACCAGAAGCAAGCAGAAGGAAAGCCCGGCCTGACACAGCATCTTTTCACTAGAAGAAGAAACCGCCAAAATCGGGGATTAGTATACAAAAAGCGGGGAGTAAGTACTGGAAAACGAGGGATTCGCGAGCGACCTCTGGAAGCCGATGAGAAGAGTGAAGTCGGCCACCCTGAGGGAGATCTAATCGTAAGTGCGGGTAGTGACGCCTATATGCTGACCCTGGTGGATCGAAAGATAGCACATACTTGGGGGCTTCCGGTCTATTCCAAAGACTCCGAGATGGTCTCCCGCGCTGTTGTGGAGGCTCTCGGCGATCTGCCTGACGGATTTGTTAAAACCATCACGTTCGATAATGGAAGTGAGTTCTCCTCGTATGGAATAATCGAGCGCGCGCTAGTGCTCTGACTTTATGAATATCAATTAATGGAAAAAGTGCTATTAATATTTTCACCTATAAACTACTCTGTCATTCATGAAAAAGAAACAGAGTTATAATGTAAAGCTGAAATTCAAATT
>Ga0129297_10000846_pt1 | contig 15136 bp, 13 predicted proteins | sample I18A1metaG_FD_94708 | JGI IMG/M metagenome (GOLD analysis project Ga0129297, IMG submission 94708) | Lake sediment bacterial and archeal communities from Gulf of Boni, Indonesia to study Microbial Dark Matter (Phase II) - ​I18A1 metaG | ecosystem: Environmental > Aquatic > Freshwater > Lake >... | reverse complement strand
TAAGCCTAAAATGAGCTTGCTATGTGGGATACACTTTTGGCGGATTAAAAAATGTTAGCATCCTGTTAGCTTAAAAACTAACATTTCCCATCATTTTAGGCTATTTTATGTTTCGCGCGCGAGGACTGCCTACAAATCGAGATCAAATACCGTGCGCGCTAAACTTTCTAGGAGATCTCGTGGGCTCTTACAGGTAATAATGTGAAGTGCTCTCAAATCTTCTGCAACGTCTACTGGTAAATCTTCACCCTTGTCTTGGGTAAGGTTGCCGCCCATGTAGACTGGTATCTTTAGATGCTTACGTTCCATTTCTCCTACAAGCTTCTTCGCATACTCCAAGGCTAACCCATTATACGTGCTTATTGCCATAGCATTAGCTTGGCTCGTAATAGCTGCTTCCACGACTTCTTCTGGGTCCTTGCTCGTTCCTATGTCAATAATGTCTACGTCAAATTTTTTTAGAGCCAACTTAACGATTTCCTTAGCCATTTCATGAACGTCGGTAGTGGCGAGAACAAGCTTAAACTTAAGTCTTCTCAGTGTATATTTTGTCTCTTGCATTTGCATAGCGCTCTTTTCGACGCTATCTTCTGCTTCTAGCAAAAGTTTGGTTTTCCAGGTTGGAAAAACTGGTCGCCTCTTGTTTGGGTAAGCTTCATCTTTGGATCCAGCTCCAAATTTTTCCTCAAGTTTTGTTGCTCCTATATTCCTTGACGCTAGCAACAGTTCTATTGGATCCTTTGTATTAACACCGATTTCGTCGAGACCTTTCAAGATGTTTCCATAGAAAACTTTGGCTCCCTTCATTATTTCTTCGCTTAATGGTTTGATCTTTTCCCAATCCACAAGTTCAGCTAAATTATTTTCTCTAACTTTTTTTTCTATTTCTCTTGATATTGAGTGTACCTTTGCTATCTCCTCGGGAGATGGTATTCTTATGCCTTCTGATAGAGGAACCGGCATTATGGCGTGTCCAGTGGGATTTTTCAACTGGCTAATAATGTCAAACAGTGTGCACGAAGTCAAAGTAGCAAGGTTTCTGTCTAGATCAACGCCATAACCCACGGTATCTCCATAAACCATCGTGCCGATAGATTCACCTTCGTGCACAGCATCTAGAGCAAGATTCATGGCCAGTCTAATCTGCACATCGGATATGACGCCGCCAAGACAGTGCCCTAATTTTGCGCCTATCAGTTTCTCTACAATGTACTTCTCAATCATTGCCCATCCGAGAAAACTGGTATAGTCGCTGAATTGTGCCCCCCAGCCGTCGTCTAAATACGAATGGACAAGCGCGCCTTTATTCTTTAGTTCTGCCATAATGCTTAACGCTTTAACCGTTTCGATCGTGGTTTTTTCCACATCTTTCCAATATGGATACTCAAAAGTAAGGTATTGGGTGACATTACCGATAGTTGTGGTGCCAGCCTCTAAAGCTAACCTTGTATTGGCGACAGAATTGGGTGAACCGATCATGAAATCTCCCATATGGGGTTGTATCGGAACAATTCTTCCTATTTCCAGCCATTCTTCCCTAGTACGCAACAAAGGGCCAGTCTCCTTAGGCGCTTTTCCTCGTAATTCGGGAGGAAGGCCCATTGTTCTATCGAGGCAAAGACCGAACCTATCAATTTTTTCACCGCGTTTCGTCACTTCGGCATAAATGTACTTTAGCGCTTTCTTTGTTCCTTCCCAACTGTTTAAACCAATATGCGCATGGTACATCATTTTTCTTTCTTTTTTCATTCGCAACTTGTATTCTGCTTCAGATCGGACGCCGTGCACCTCCATGAACAGGGTGGTTCCGATTTCTATTTCCTTTCCAATTTCCCTTCCTTCACTAATGATATCTTTAGCAGACGGCAATCTGGAAGGAAGAATAGTATGTCGTTCTATCTTTCTCTCTTCCAATTTTTATCCCAACGATTATGAATATGACTTAACCTAATATTATTAAAAAGTTTTCAATGAGCATGCCAGAAATATCTGGTGTAACTATTGAGTCGCAAATTACTACGCGAATTTGGGCTTTGATCCAAGATGTTGGCAATGCCACTTCATGGAATAGTACCACCATCGCGCACGCTAATTGCCTTTCGTTACCAGATCATGGTTTTCAAAGCACGCGCAAGCTAAATTCAAAACGTCAAACACTTTTTAGCATTTAAGCTATATATCTTCTTTCGGGATCTAGCGTTCTTAAAGTGTCTAGTTCTCTTTTAGTTGGCGATTTCGTTATTTTGACTTTTTTCGGAATTGCCAACTCAAAGCCTGTGTTGTTAATGACATAATCCACAGTCACTCCTGGGTGTATGGCGTCTAAGATCATTTTCTTATCTCTTTTGTCAAAATGTAGTTCAGCCAAGTCCGTTACGATTTTATATACTCTCCCGAAGAGTAACCCTGCTTCTTTTCTTGAAATACTCTCGTTAATGTATCCTGGGCTAGTTATAAAGTCGACTTTTTCTACAAACTTTCTTTTTTCATGAGTTGTAACTATGATGATATTGCTAGCTGCAGATGCTATGTCATTGGCTCCGCCACTTCCGGGCAACCTGACTTTTGGTTTTTCTTGAGTTCCTATAAGGCTTGAATTCACATTTCCATACTTGTCAATCTGAGCGCACCCGATTACAGCGCAGTCTATGAAACCTCTCTGTTGGAAGAGGAAAATGTCTGAAGTGCTGGTGAGCATGAACGCTTCACAAGTCACTCTTGCCTCATTAGTTGAGAATGGGACATACTCTGATCGGATTTGGGCCCCAATTGATCCCCCTTCAAAAATCATGGTCAAATGGGGCGCATGAAGCTTTTGAGCCAAGGAAGCTGCAATTACAGGCAGTCCCACGCCAACGAATACTGTTTTTCTGTCTTCAATAAGCCTAGAAGCCATTGCAGCGATTAATTCATTTCTTGTGTACTTTTGCTCGTTGCTTTCCATAAATGTTCTCCATCCTTTTGACACTTTCCGTTAACAAGTTTGTTGGAAAAAGGTCCAAGTAGCCACCAAAGGTAGCGGGCTCATAAATATATTTTTTCAAATATTCTCTTACGCCGTCTTCTCCTTTCTCCTCAAATGTGTCATACTCCTCAAAATGCTCGAAGCCAGACTCATAGTACCCTTGACACTCGTGGGGGAAACAGCCAAAAGGGACCTCTGCTACTGCATCTACACAAAAGAAAGGTATCGTAGCTCTCTGCCATGTCCTTCTCATAGTATTGCGGCTTACAAGCTCTTCACAGGTGATTATGACTTTGCCCGAGGCTAGTGCTGCATCTTTATCAAAGTAGGGTAGACCAAATATCTGAGCGTTACCGTAAGGATCTGCTCTCTGAGCATGGATTATGGCCACGTCCGGGAAGACGGATGGAACGAGACAAAGTTTTTCATTTGTAAACGGACACAAAACTTCCTTGGCATCACATTGCTTCATCAGGTCTGAACCAAGCATTGACAACATCGGTAGGTAAGGAACCCCCATCATTCCTCCATGAAGGCGAAGAGCGATTCCCAAGTGACTCCATTCTTCTAATTCCGTCCTTTTCTCTTCTATGTACTTACGCATAACCTTTGATGTGTGCGGGGGCGCTCCTATGCCATACCAAGATGTTATAAGCTTCTTGACTGTACCTGAAACGAAAAGGAGACTAGCTTCATAGCATGTTAAGCCTCTTATTATGGTTAGATCTCTTTTTCCCTGTCTTATGATTTCTCTTATTGTTGCCATTGGTGTTCTAGAGTAGTAGCATCCGCCTATGAAAACAGTGTCTCCATTGGAAATAAGCTTGACCGCTTCTTCAAGATTTACTACCTTTTCTCTAAGGCCTTTGTCTTTACTTTCTATTCTTCTCCTAGCTTCTATGAAACTGAGCAAAAAGGATCACTAATTGGGGTTATTAAACCGCCGATTTGACAATCTTCATCAGAGTTATTATGTCTTCTTTTTCAGCGCCTTTCGTGATTCCATGAAAATCAGCGATTGGGGTAATATCGGCGCTTAAGTACTTTCTAAGTCGCGATTTTATGTCCTCTTCTTTGTAGCCCAAGCCGAAAGTGACCAGCATATCATCATCAATAAGCTTAGATGCTTCCTCTGGACTTCTCTCTTCCCACCACAGTTTTCTCATCTTCGTAACAGTCTCGCTGTAGTTTGTATGGCTTATTAGCCAGTCGTATGTTGGAGCTACTAAGTGCCATGCTACCGCCTTTCTATAGTTAAGAATTGCTCCTTCGCGATTTGCTGCCAATGGTAGATTCGTGCATACTTCAACTTCGGATGGATCGCGCCCTGACCTTTGAGCCCCCATTTCTAGATTCTTCTTAACGTCCTCTGCAGCCTCAACGGGCATGTGACTTAATATAACGCCGTCAGCTTTTTCGCCAGCTAACTGGATCATTTTTGGATTAAGAGCGGCGATATATATTGGCACCTTTATTTCAGGGACACCAATCCGTAGCCTGAAATCTCGCTTAACTTTGAACACTTGTCCTTCATAATTTAATCGCTCCCCTTTGACTAGCGTACGAATTATATCTATAGACTCTCTGACCCTCCTCAACGGTTTTTCAAGTTTGATTCCATGACCGTCTCTTAAAATCTCCGTGCCTCCTGGACCTATCCCCAAGACAAATCTGTCTCCTGCAATCTCGGCAAGAGTTAGAGTAGATATGGCTAAGAGAGTTGGTGTACGTGAATAGACACTTACTATGTTTGTTCCGATCTTTATTTTCTTGGTGAAAAGGGCTATTTCAGAGCTCCAAACGAATGCATCTCTATCATTCGTTTCCATTATCCATACCCTGTCATATCCCATTTCTTCAGTAAGCATGCCTAACTCAATAACATCATTCTTGGGACCTGATGGTTGTCTCGGTAAGCGAGGAGTCATAATGTAGAGATCTGGTTTGCGCATAAACTACACCTTTTTAGAAGCTCTAATTACCATTATGTTTTTATTTAGTTTTCGGTCGGTCCAAGCTTGGACTCTTTAGCGCGCGCAAACACATTGCACGTCAAAAAAAACAGTCCTAGAATACTCCTCACTTGACTTATTGATAAAAACGCGTGGCTAACACAAAACCATATATACGCATCAGTCGCATATTTCTGGTTTCTGGAGGTATGAACTTTGCGTAATACAAAAAGAGAGAACGTGCGACTGACTAAATCAGCAATTACAAAGATGCAAGCTGCTGTCGTAGTGGTCATTATTCTTATAGTTGCGATTTCGGCGTTTACTATGCCACACTTCCAGGACCCGCTCCTAGTCCCACTCCAACACCTACACCGGCACCTACACCAACGCCGGGACCTACACCAACGCCCGCCCCGACGCCAACGCCAACTAAAGAGCCTATAAAGATTGGTATTGAGGGCTCAATGACTGGGGTGGAGGCTTGGATTGGATTTGATGGCTATAATGGAGCAATGTTGGCAGTTGAGGAGATAAATATGGTAGGCGGAATAAACGGAAGGCCGATTCAGCTAATCAACTATGATGATGGGGGCTCACCCGAGGGAGCAGTAACCGTGAGTAGAAAACTTATCTTTGAAGACGGGGTTGTCGCTGGAATTTTGAATCAGGGAAGCGAGCTAGCTCTGGCTTCTGGTAAGATTTTTGATGGCGAAAATATTCCAGCGCTTGTTCCTTGGGCTGGGCACGAAGACATAGTTAAAGGTGGCTGGTGCTTCAGGGTCGGCTTGACTGCCCGTGCGCCTGGCAAAGCGATGGGTTACTATGCTTACACAGTTCTTGGAGCAAAGAAGTTGGCTTGTGTAGTTACAGTGGATCCTTATGAAGAGTCCTATGCAGAAGCTATGAAAGAAGTATTCACGAAGCTTGGAGGCCAAGTCGTTTACGACAAGCTGGTTGAATTTGGAGAAAAGGAGTATACTGCAATGTTGACGGAAATTAAGGCTTCGGGAGCAGATGTGATTCTTGGCCCTCATGACTTTTCAATGTCAATTCCGTTCACTTCTCAGGCGCGAGGCCTAGAGGTAATGACTCCAATAATGTTCGGTTCTTCCTCTTGCGTTCCCGAGTATTTGGATGGCGTTAAAGACGTTGGAGAGCTTGGAGGAGGCGTATTCGTTCTATCATATATGGTGTTCGAGGACCCGCTGACTAGTCAGTACGCTGAGAAATATGAGGCTAGGTACGGTAAGGCGGCTGGACCCACTGCTTCTTACACCTCATATGACTGCATTAAGATGTTGGCGCAGATAATCGAACAGGCCGGAGACGACCCTGCCAAGATACGTGAAGGCATAATGGCCCTTAAGGATTTCAAAGGTGTCGGTGGAACGATAGCAAAATACGAACAAGGAGAATGCCTCAAACCGATTCCAATCTATTCAATCAAAGAAAACAAATTCGTTCTAGCGCAGTTAGTAACAGAATTAGAATACATAAGCCCATTCTAAATTGAGGAGCAACCCGGCATTGATACAACAACTGGTCAACGGTTTGGCGCTTGGGGGATTGTACGTCACATTTGCTATTGGAATGGCACTTATCTATAGCGTACTCCGAGTGCTACATATCGCCCATGGAGCTATGATTCTGGTAGGAGCCTATTGCAGTCTTCTTCTCCTTCCTTTTTTTGGAGACAATCTCGTAATCACAATTATAATCGGAATGTTAGTTGCAGGTTTTGTCGGCACCCTTGTAGGGATGGGTGTTTATGTTCGTTTACTGAAAAGCAAAAGCAGCACTAAATATGACACTATCCTTCTGGCGAGTGTTGCGATACTTATAGCAAGCCAGGAAGCCCTAATGATTCTCTTTGGGGTAAGGCATAAGCAGTATCCAACACCGATAAACTCATTAACCATAAATATATTCGGAATATCCCTATTTGTCATTCAAATAGCATGCGCTCTTGTTTCGTTCGTCTCAATGTTTGTTCTGTGGGTATTTCTAACCAAGACTGACGAGGGCAGAGCTTTAAGAGCGCTCGATCAAGATCCTCAGCTCGCCTCCCTCAGCGGCGTAAACCCGCTAAAAACCTATATTATTACTCTTTTCACGGGTTCAATGCTTGGCGGATTATCAGGAGGACTGCTATCCTTGTATTATAATGATGTCCATCCCGAAATCGCATTCGTACCTGTCAACATCGCTCTAGCCGTCATAATTGTGGGCGGATTAGGCAGTATACCCGGGACTATAATTGCAGGATTAATTTTGGGGATTTTGGAAACGACGGCTCTAGCCTATATACCACTAACCTTTCCGCGTACATTAGTAAGTTTTATAGTTCTCATAGTAATCCTATTGCTGAGGCCCAGAGGAATAATGGGGAGACCTTGATTATGATTCCAGTGAATTATATAACCTCCATCCTCACCTTTTTCTCAATCTTCTGCATCTTTGCCTTTGGCCAAAATATTATGTTGGGATATGCAGGATTGCCAATGCTCGGATATATGGGTCTAGTTGCAGTTGGAGCATACACAACTGCAATTCTATCTACAGCATACAATCTCCCGTTCATAGTGACATTGCCCCTATCTTGCCTCATGACAATGCTCATAGCATTTGCGGTTGGCTGGCTTTTCATGAGAGGGAAGCTTGCCGGAGCTTACCTTGTTGTTGGCAGTATCGGGTTTAATTTTATTGTAGTTGCCATCCTTCTTTTTGCGCCATGGTTCGGCAGAATGTTCGGAATAGGTCCTATCCCTGCTCCAGAAATCTTGGGTTATCGTTTTTCGTCGTCAGTGGATTTCTCAATTCTGGGCTTATTTTTCGTCGCGATCGTGGCATACATAGACCGACAATTGTCAAGATCGGCCTTAGGACTAGGGTTGAAGGCCTTAAGGGAAGATGGTATTGCTGCAGAGTCTTCTGGAGTTAACACCGTTAGACTAAAGGTTTTGGCTTTTATTCTTGGCTCTTTTCAAGCTGGAATCGGTGGCTGTCTATATGCATACTACATCAAGTCTGTATTCCCAACCTATTTTGAGTTTGTCCATTCTGTCGAAGTATTCACCATGGTTATTTTAGGGGGAATGGGAACTACTCTAGGGCCGATTGTTGGTGCTCTAGTACCTACACTTGTTCCTGAGGCTTTACGAGGGAACGTGCCGATGGAGGCACGTTTTCTTATTTACAGTATTATAATTATAATTGTCGTGCTCTTTGAACCAACAGGCATCCTTGGTGTGAATAGTCGTGTAAGGCGACTTCTTTCAAGACTGGCGAGGTTAAAATTGTGATCTTGGAAGTTGGTAAACTAACAAAGGCTTTTGGAGGTTTAGTTGCAGTCAAAGATTTCGACCTTCAAATCGATGATGGCGAAATATTAGGTCTGATAGGTCCAAACGGAGCTGGAAAAACTACCGTATTTAATCTTCTGACTGGAATCTACAAACCTGATTCTGGAACGATAAAATTCAAGGGAGAAGACATAACGGGTTTACCAGCACACAAGATCTGCAAAAAGAGAATCAGCAGAACATACCAGATTGTCAGGCCCTTTAACAACTTGACAGTCCTAGAAAATGTGATGGTAGCTTCGTTTTTTGGCACTCCGCAAACTTCGATTCTCGGCTTTCCTCAGGGAAAGAAGTCTGAAGAAGCCAGAGAAAAGGGAATTGAGCTCCTAGATTTCTTGGATCTAGCAGACAAGAAAGATCAACTTGCTAAGAACTTGACTCTATATGAAAGAAGAAAACTTGAGATGGCTAGAGCCTTGGCTTCCGATCCGGAACTTCTTCTTCTTGATGAAAGCGCTTCCGGATTAAATCCGACCGAAATAGAAGGAATGATGGCGAAGATAAGAAATATCCGTGGCCGCGGCATTACCTTATGCGTTATTGAACACGTAATGAAGTTTATTTATAATATATCCGATCGCATTGTTGTGATACACCATGGAGAAAAAATCGCCGAGGGAGAGCCCAAGGAAGTGATTGGGGACAAAAAAGTCATCGAAGCTTACATGGGAGAGGCATATGCTTAGAATTGAAGGATTAAATGTCCATTACGAAGCTTTACAAGCACTCCGAGACGTATCAATAAGCATTGATGATGGCGAACTTGTCGTTGTAGTTGGCTCAAATGGAGCTGGAAAAACTACTATGCTCATGACTATTGCAGGCGCCTTGAAACCAACTTCTGGTACTATAGATTTTCTTGGGAGGAAGATACACAAACTGCCTCCTCATCGCATAATAGAGCTTGGCATCACGCTAGTGCCCGAAGGAAGACCCTGCTTTCCCTACTTAAACGTCATGGAAAATCTTCTGATCGGATCTTACATTTCTAGATGTAGAAAAAAGAGACGAGAAAACCTGAAGTGGGTGTTTGATGTATTTCCGTTGCTTGAAGAGCGGAAGAATCAGTTGGCTAGGACTCTCAGCGGAGGTGAACAGCAGATGCTATCCATCGGGCGTGCCTTAATGTCTAGGCCTAAACTTCTGCTCATGGATGAACCTTCTTTAGGGTTGGCTCCCATACTCGTCAACAGAACATTTCACACATTAGAGAAACTTCATAATGAAGGAGTCACCATCCTTCTGGTTGAGCAGAATGTCCTGCAAGCATTGAAGATCGCTGACAAAGGCTACGTACTAGAAAATGGGCAAATTACGTTGGAAGGAAAAAATCTCTTGCAGAATGAGCATGTTAAGAAGGCCTACCTAGGGGTATTATAACCCGTTGGCATTGGCCGAGTATATGCATAATCTATTACTCAGATCTAATCGCCATGAGTGGGTTGACAAGACAATCAAAGTCTTTGTGGATGATGGATGCGTTTGAAATGAAAATTATGGCATTAAATTGTGGTAGCTCATCTATAAAATATTCATTGTGGGATTTCCCTGCTGAGACAAAGTTGTGTAGCGGAATAGTTGAAAGAGTCGGAATGGAGAATTCCTTCATAAGGCATTTAACCCACGGGAAGGAGATGATCCAAATCCATAAATGTCAAACCTACGATGATGCGATCAATCTGATCTTCGATTTCATGACGGATAAAACATATGGCGTCATTAAAGATCTCAGAGAAGTTGAGGCTGTTGGTCACCGTGTTGTACATGGCGGATTACGCTTCAATCATTCTACAATCATAAACGGCAGCGTTATTAAAGCAATAGAAGAATGTATTGTACTGGCCCCGTTACACAACCCGCATAATCTGTCAGGCATAAAGTCAGCAACAAACGTCATTCCCAACGTTCCGCATGTAGCGATCTTTGACACAGCTTTCTTTACAACCATGCCTCCACACGTTTACACTTACGCCGTGCCCTATCAATGGTATGAAACATACTGTGTGAGGAAATATGGATTTCACGGTAGCTCACATTTATACGTGTCAAAGACAGCGGCGAAACTGCTCGGGAAAAGACCTTCGGAAATAAACGTCATAACCCTTCACATAGGAAACGGTGTCAGCATCACCGCTGTTAAGAAGGGTTCGGCTTATGATCATAGTATGGGTTTCACCCCATTGGAAGGAGCAGTGATGGGGACTCGCTCGGGAGATTTGGATGTAGGTGTTGCACTTTACGTTATGGAAAAGGAGAACCTGACACCTGCGCAAATGAGCAATATTCTGAATAAGAAGAGTGGACTTTGGGGAATCACAGGAAAATACGTTGACAGGCGAGATATAATTAAAGCGGCTGAAAATGGAGATGAAAGAGCAAAACTGGCTACCGAAATCGAGTGTTACAGATTAAAGAAGTACATAGGAGCCTACACGGCTGCTATGGGTGGAGTAGACGCCATTGCCTTTACAGCGGGCGTGGGTGAAAATTCTCCGCTTTATCGCGAGAAGATAACTAAAGACCTTGAATTTATGGGGGTGCAGATAGATCCAGAAAAAAATAGACAGGCGATTGGTGGAGAGAAAGAATCGAATATCAGCGGGTCCCGCTCACGTGTAGCTGTATATGTGATTCCCACAAACGAGGAACTGATATTCGCTAGAGAGGTTTGGGCAATTCTTAACGACAAGTTCAAGTTTAGTTAACTTGTGTAGTATTAGAGCACCAAGCCGCTTCTTCATAATTTAAACGGAGATTGTAAGGGTCTTTTTCGTGCACACAAGTTAAGCGAGTAACATTGCGAGGACTGCTTTTTTGACGTGGAGCGCGTTTTCAACCTCATCCCAAACAACAGATTGTGGCCCTTCAAGCACTTCTTCTGCGACTTCGACGTTGCGGAACGCTGGACCCGGATCCATGAATATTGCATCCTTTTTGGCGTGTTTCAAGGCTTCTGAAGTGACTTGGTATGCGCGTACATTTATCTTCTCTTCTTCAGGTGACTTTTCTCCTGTAAGACTACTTCTAAGCAAAATGCAGGCGTAAACCACATCGGCATCCTTAACGGCTTCGAGAAGGTTATGCGTCAGGACGATTTCTGATCCTGTTGTTTTCGCAATTTCGTGGGCTCTTTTGACTACATCCTTATCCGGAGTATACGCGGCGCCTCCAACGTCAGGATAGGCTGCGGCTATGTTCATTCCAACTTTTGGGCATCCGAGTAGAAGCGAGTGAAATAAACCCCGTGTCATGCCTACGTAAGCCAATTTCAGTCCGCTCAATTTCCCCTTCTTTTCTAGAATTGTATAGAGTTCACCCAATCCTTGAGTTGGATGATCCTTAGAGCTGCTACAATTTATCACAGGAACGTCTGCGTATTCCGCCAATTCAACAACAGTTTCGTGTTTGTAGGGTCGCATGGCGATGGCATCCACAAGTCTGCTGAGAACTCGGTCCATATCTTTCATCGGTTCTCCCATGGCAGCCATCGTGGTTTCGGTTTGCATGTATATGGACTGACCTCCTAGCTGACCCATAGCAACCTCGAAACCCAGCCGAGTTCTCGTAGATGCCCACTCAAAGACGAGACCAAGGGTTTTCCCTTCAAGTATTCTTTCATGTTTAGAAATTTTACTTGCCAATTTGAAGTTTCTAGTTAAATTGAAGATTGTCTCTATCTCCTCGGAAGAAAGGTCATCTATTGTGAGAAGATCCCTTCCTTTTAAGGTGTTTTTCATGGTCTTTCCCTCGTCTAGTTTTCAAAAAAAAAGTATTATAAAAGCCTTTTTGCATTGTTTTCGCGTATGCAATCGCATGATCCCCTTTACGAAAAAAAGCAAAACGATATATACATTAAAATCAGATAATGGTTTCGTGAGGGAAAATCTAGAGTAAAGGAGGAGCTTGTATGTCTAAATCAGCAATTACAAAGATGCAGGCTGCTGTCATAGTCGTTATTATTCTTATAGTCGCAATCGTCGGCGTTTACTATGCCACACTTCCGGGACCAACACCATCGCCTACGCCAACACCAAAGCCCACTCCAACACCTGCACCTACGCCAACACCAGGACCCACACCAACACCAGGACCCACACCAACACCAGGACCCACACCAACACCAGGACCCACTCCGACGCCGGGACCAACACCAACACCAGGACCAACACCAACGCCAACACCAACAGGGCCTATAAAAATAGGCGTTATTGGTCCGCTCACGGGTGTAGAAGCCTGGCTTGGCTTGGACTCTATGCGTGGCGCCGAGTTCGCTGTAGAGGAGATAAATGCGGCAGGCGGCATAAATGGCCGTATGGTAGAACTTATCGAATATGACGACGCAAACGATCCTACGCAAAATGTCGCAATGTCCCGTAAAGCCGCTTACAGTGACGTGGTCACCGCTGGAGTTCTAGCCAGTGGAAGCGACACATGCCTCGCGGGCGCGGCTGTCTGGAACGAGGCAGCGATCCCATGTGTTGTTGCCTGGGCTGGACACCCAGACATTACAAGGGGAGCCGGATGGATCTACAGAATTGCACCACTTGGCCCCGTGATTGGAAGAGGCCTTGCTACATACATTTATAATGACTTGGGCGCGAAAAAGAGCGCATGCATAGCCACTGACGATGCATACGAGATTGAGGTCAAAGACCGATTCGTCGAAGAATTTACAGCTCTAGGCGGCACAAACGTCTACGATAAGATAGTGGAATGGGGCCAGAAGAGCTATGAGGCATTACTTACTGAGATACTGCCACTGGGCGTTGACGTAATAGTAGGACCTGGCGACTATTCGATGTCGGGACCATGCGTAATACAAATGGCAGGCCTTGGTTTCAGGGATGTTGCATACTGCCCACTTGGACCGTCAAGCAGTGTTCAAGAGTTCATTAATAGCGTTGGAGAAATCGGACTAGAAGTGCCGCTTATTGTAGATGCATATGAAGACATAACATCGCCAGATTTGATCGCCCATGACCTTGATTACAGACAGAGGTTTGGTCTCGTATCGACTTATGGTGCTTGGCTCACATACGACTCAGTTAAGCTCCTAGCGAAAGTGATTGCGAATTATGGCACGACTCCTGAGCAGATAAAGAAAGGGCTATCCGAGACTAAAGACTTTCCGGGACTCACAGGAACAATAGCATCCTTCAGTGCAGGAGGAGAATGCCTGCGCGCTGTAATAATTCTAGGGCTTCAGAAGGACGCGACTGGAACAATCGTCTTTTACAAACGAGCTGAGATCCCATCGAGAATTGAATGGCTGCCAAGATAGCCAAAAAAGCGATGCTGGAAATCGCGATATTCCCTTTTTTTCTTAAAAAAATTTGTACGGTTCGCTCAATTTTCGAGTTGGATGATCCTTAGAACCGCTACAATCTATCACAGTAATGTCTGCGAATTCAGCCAATCCAACACAGTTTTGTGTTTGAAGGGTCGCATGGCGATGGCACCCACAACTCCTCGACCATTCTTAGCGAACGCTTTTAAAAAAAGCATTATAGCCTTTTTACGCCATGCTTCAGCACGGTCAACGCATGAGGTTTTTTTCCTAACAAATGAAAAATAATATATACTCATAATTCATAGAGTTTGTGAGTTAAAATTCTCAACAAAGAGTGATGATGATGGAAATCACGCAGATCATCCAACAAATAGTCAACATAACTGGAATTGCTGGCATTTACATGACGTTCGCCATAGGCATGAGCATGGTCTACGCAGTAATGCGCGTTTTCCACATCGCCCACGGCGGCGTTCTTATCATCGGGGCCTACGCTAATCTCTTCCTTATACGTCTGACAGGTAATATTGTAGTTTCAACTGTGGGAGCCATGCTTGTTGCGGCATTCGCAGGATTAGTTATTCAAACGCTTCTTTATACTCCGATCTTGAGGAAACGAGTTTCTAACTGGCAACGTCTTACCCTCATTGCCAGCCTCGGGGCAAATGTCGCTATAACAGAGGGTTTTCTGCGTTTCGTAGGGGCAAAACACCTGCAATATCCTATTCCGTTTAATTCGTTCATAGTGAACATCTTAGGGGTCAGAGTTTTCCTCGTTCAATTAGCAGCCATAACCATAGCTGTCGCAACTATGATTGGCTTATGGCTTTTCCTCATGAAGACTAGAATGGGGAGATCTTTAAGAGCTGTTTCTCAAGATTGGGAATTGGCAACTAGTCAAGGAATTAATCCTTACTTGATTTTTTATGTCGCAATGATTATCGGATCAGTCTTTGCAGGTTTAGCCGGCGTCCTAACCTCCACATACTACAATGATGTATACCCGGAAATTGGGGAATTACCCAACTTGGTTTCGTTTGCGGTTATAATACTTGGGGGACTTGGAAGTTTCCCAGGTACAATTTTGGGAGCGGTAACAGTGGCAGCGGTTGAAGGCTTAACTTTCGCTTATCTTCCTATAACAGCTATCCCAAGGGGCGCTATATCATTCATCATATTACTCTTTGTTTTAGCCCTAAGGCCTCAAGGCATACTTGGACAAAAGTGGAAGTGACAGTGCATGTTTGAATATGAGTTAAGTGTCCTCTGCTCGATTGGCATAGCAATGATCTATGCGCTAGGCCAAAATATCATGATGGGATATGCCGGTCAGCCAATGATGGGGGTAATCGCGCTAGTTGCAGTTGGAGCTTATACATCTGCATCTTTGACGGCGTATTTTCAACTTCCTTTTCTGATCGCTTTTCCGATGGGGTGTCTCATGGGGGCGGTTCTAGGCTTACTCTTTGGTTGGTTGACTATACGCATCAGGGAAGACTATCTAGCTGTAGCGAGTATTGGGCTGATTTTTATTATGAACGCAGTATTCATACATACGCCTTGG
>Ga0129297_10000845_pt1 | contig 15165 bp, 11 predicted proteins | sample I18A1metaG_FD_94708 | JGI IMG/M metagenome (GOLD analysis project Ga0129297, IMG submission 94708) | Lake sediment bacterial and archeal communities from Gulf of Boni, Indonesia to study Microbial Dark Matter (Phase II) - ​I18A1 metaG | ecosystem: Environmental > Aquatic > Freshwater > Lake >... | reverse complement strand
TGATACGGCTTGTCCTACGAAGCCATTCAGGTCAGTTCCTAGTCGGTCGAGGGGTCTGAAGTATCATGACTCATATTCTTCTGTGGTCTTCTCGGCCCTAGATACACGGTCTACCAGAACTCGCATCTTGTGCTTCTTTTTCACTGGCAAATGCCTACACACCCCATTATTGGGTTAGTAGTTCTGCTTACCGGGGTAATTAAATTGGTTTGGAGAAAAGATACAAAGAATAGATTCCGCTGTAATTCCACAAAATGGAATTTCTTCTCTCTTTCATTCCTTTCTTAAAGCCACTATCGGGTCTAGCCTAGCGGCCCTCCATGCGGGATATAGCCCAGCTATGACGCTCAGAACTAGGGAGAGTAGGAAGACCGTTCCAAGATCCGTGGGGAGGATTACGGGTTTGAAGCTACCTCCCTCGAGGCCGAAAGGCAATATTCGGGTTAGAACTTCTGCCCCGCCGATTCCAGCCAGTATCCCGATACAGCCTCCGATCAGTCCGATCAGAGCAGACTCTGAGAGGAATGTGATCATAACGACTTCGTTTCGAAAGCCCAAAGCCTTCAGCAGCCCGATTTCCCTGGTGCGCTCCATAACAGAAGTGTAGAGAGTGGTCACAATCCCCACGCCACCAACGAGCATTGAGATGGCCGCTATACTTGTGATGAAACCGGTGAGTCCACCCAAGACTTGTTGAATAGTCGCAGCTATGGCCTTGGGTGACACAATTCCGATATTGCCCGCGTAGATCTTCTTGACTCTATTCTCAACTTGGTCGTTGAGTTCAGGATTCTTCGTGACAACATAGATACCAGAGTATTTTCCGCCCATTGCGAAAAGGGCGTTTGCGGCTGATGTTGTTATGAAGGCCGATGAATCGACTCCAGTAGTTCCTAGGGTGTTCAGTATGCCCTTGACTTGAAAGGTTCGTGTCCTAGTTTGGGTCTTCTGTCCTTGGGGTGTATCTTCAATGAAAGAATACTGCAAACTGACGGTTTGTCCCACCGAAGCAAACGGTGCTGTACGACCTGAAGGATATGCCAACTCATTTCCTATCACTATCCCAATAGAATCAGAAACTTGGAGAAAAGATCCGGCCTCCATGGAAAGTTTCGGAAATACGGCGCGAAGCTTGCTTTGGTCAATCCCAGTAATTGTGATGTCCCTAGAAACGCCAGATGCAATGATCTTCGCGCCGGAGCCATAGAATGGTATTACCGCGTCAACGCCCGGGATCGCTTTCAGTGTCTTGACAGTCTGTTCGTTCAAGGTCACGGGAGGTTTCTGTGCCTCTCCTCCGAATCCAGCGAACACGGGTGAGGGGGTGACGATTAGAAGGTTCGCGCCTAAGACATTGAGTTGTTCGCTGATGAAATTCTGCATGCCCCCGTTGAGGCCGTTAAGTGATGTCATAAGGGCTGCTCCTATCAGGACCATTAGAATGGTCAAAGCGGAACGTAGCTTCCTTTCTGATAGGGCACCAAAGGATAGGCCGAATATGTCACGCCACATTTCCGCATGCGCCCTGGCGGTGAAACGAGCCTCGCAGGTCTCAAGCGGCGGGCCAACACATTAAGGGTTTCTTCAAAGCCAGATTCCTACGAACTCAGCGTTGCAACAATGCAAGTATGAAACGCGTCATACGTAACAAAGCTCTGTTCTTGCACAGAGTCAATTTAGACCCTGCAAAATCATTTGCCAAAAGTCCTAGCCAGACTGGATATGACTGTTGTCATTTTATAGCAAGTTCTCCTCATCTGCGGCACTGACTCAGTCGTCGCTGAGATAGGGAACCAGCCTTGCGTCGCAAGACCATGTCTGTCATTTGGTTTGTGGTATCGGCTGTGTCGATCGTCCTCTCTCAGCAACCAGCGGCCGCAGCGCATTTCACTCTCGGCAAACTTACGGGTACATTCAGGTTCCATGACCAAGACTTCGACCCCCATGTACCAGGTCCGACAGCTTTCCTTTGGCCGAGTGCGGGTTTCGCCGCCATCACAGGAACGGCGTCTGGTCTGCCGCCTGGTTACCAGAGCCCTTGGCCGAACGGAAAACCACCGCTCGCGCAATCAAGCTGGTACCAATTGGAAGGCACCGCCTATGCTCCCTTCGGATCGATTCTCACCTCCACACCAGACCACGCGAATATTGGTGATCTTGTTCTCGGGATCAACTTGACGCGTCCCAAAGAGGTTATCCCAGTCGGAGTTGATGTCCTCTATTCTGGAATCTACATCTACATTCCGCCAGAATTCAAGGGAATCACTGCATCACAGATTGTGACCTCTATCACCAACGACTATTCGCAGATATCCGTGAGCACCGCGCCGTTGAACGATCCCTTTGCTCCGGGTTGGATTCGTGTCTCTGTCAATTCAGCTTCGACCGGGTTCATTATGTCTTTCAGGGCCAACGATGATGTCAACCATGACGGCGTCGGTTACGATGAATGGTACTATGTTCGTCTGAACGGGCTAGTGGCACCGGAGATCGCTGGGAGATATTTCTTCAAAATTCTGCTAAGGATGACGGGGAGATTATCCTATTCCTACCCAGCATCGTCGGAGCCCCCCACCATAGATAACCTGTACATGCCCATTCAGAACTGGCCCGTTTTGCTTGTGAAGGGCGAAGTGGATCCAGCGATACTTCATGGAACCATTCGCTATGGAACTTGGAATATGACGTTGTATAACCAACCTATTCCGGTGTCAGGCAGAGTCCGCGCCGTGGGACGTGCTGTGAACCCTTACACCGGTGAAATCACAAGTAGGTATGTTGAGGCTAGGGGGTACTTCAACGAGAGTGCGCAGGGACACTACGAGGTTGAGGGCCTCGCACCAGGCGTCTATGACATCTACGCGAGCGCCGCGGGGTTCCCCGAGCAACAGACAGCAGCTAGTCTGCTGATTTTGAGGGGCCAATCCTTAGACTTGGATGGGTACCTGAACCCTGGCCCAGTTGTTTCAGGCCAAGTTTTTTCGAAATCGAGATTTGGCGAGGTTCCGTGGTCCGGGCTAAAACCAATTCGAATTGAGATCTACGCCACGGACGACTACACGGCAGGGAACATGGTTAGCCATAGCCCTGCAAACATGACTGGGGGACGCTGGGGCGTATTCGCTGCTGGCAACGTGAGCGGCATATCCTACAGCTGGACGCCCGGTCTGCCGCCCGAGCCAACGAGAGTTGCATTCTCTTGGGAAAGCGGTCAGAGCTACTACTCAGACGGAACGATTTTTGCAAGTTCAGGGGTGATTTGCGGTGGCGCACCCGACCCATGTGGCGTCCCAGAAGGGGTTGGGCCAGGACGTTTCTGGTGGGTGGATCCCAACGGCGTATTCACAAATGGTGGCGGTTCCAATGGCTTTCTGTTTCAATTCGGTTCGAAGGGCATATTCGGAGCCCCCGCAAACATGAGCGGATATGTTCCTCAAGCTTTGGCGACATGGGTCGATGGCCTAGAGCCGGGGAGATATTTTCTTCGGGCCTTCGTCAATGGATATGCTCAGAGCACTCCGGATGGGCAGCATTTCCAAGAGTATTTTCTTGATGTAGCTGCTCGCGAGTGGGCGGGCGATGTCTTCGTCCCAATAGATCTGTATGCCACAAGCGCAGTCAATGTGACCGTCCACTTGCATGACTTGCCCGGCACACTGAAGCCTAGCCCGACTGCTAGAGCGAACAGTCTCCTCGTAGAGCTCTACGATGATAATTCCTATTTAGTTGCTATGAACTCCTCTTTGATCCTGCCCGGCTCCTCATCAGCATCAGTTCTATTGACAGGCTTAGGGTTGCATGGTTCTAACCCTAACAGGCGGTTCTCATTGTACGCCTACCGCGGGTTCGGTTTCCAAGATTACGGGATACCGCCCGGAATCTACCATATGAAGGCCTACGTTGAAGGATATTTGCAGAAAGATGATGAAGATGTCACCGTAGGCATGGGTGAAGGTATCGTAAACATCAGCACGAACCTGTACCATGGCGCTGCATTCGAGCTCACACTCTACTCCCAAGATTGGGAGCATCCACCCATTCAGAGAAACTGGAAATGGCCGGGTGAAAGAATCATGATTCAGGTCTACAACTCCACGGGATTCCTGATCGACACACAACCGTTTCTAGTCCTTTTACAGCAACCGAACGGGCGATCATCAGTTGATCCATTCAGCTTTGATGGAAATCACGATATAGTCGCCGCACCGGGAGCAGAATTCTTGGCGCTCCTCGGAACCAAACCGATCGGTTACTCAAATGGAAGCTACATCTTCAAAGTTTCAACCTACGGATACATTCAACCTGCGCTGGTCACAGCGTACGGCGTTGAAGGAAACAGCACAACCGACGTGCGGATCAACCTCATAATTGGGGCGAACCTAACGGTGAACGTCAAATTCAGGGTAGAAGGAATCTTCGCCAATGTTCCATACAACATGTCCATGCGAATTCGCATATTCAACGACGTGGGCGACTTGACCGGCGCGTGGCTCACGGGGTCCGCTGACGATGTTCTCAACTTTGCACAACTCGAAGCAGGGCTCCGCCAAGACCCGAACCAACCGGGGTTCTTGGAGAGCCTCGACCCTGTTCATCGAGCTCCTTTCCTTGTTTGGTGGGTTCCTGGCGGGACAACCGATCTCGAGGTTACCGTGTCAGGGATTCCCAGCCCATACCTAGACCCTGTATTTCCGGACCAAACTGCTTATGGTATCGAAGGCTCGCCAAGCTACACGGGGGTTTGGACTGCGGAAGTGGATGCCGTGAATTGGTACCTCCCGACATCTTTCTGCCCCCCGGTGCCTGGATTATTGCAGGGGGAATCTTACCACTTTGTCCAATCCGAATCCTATCCTTACCTTTGGACGGGTGACATACTCTCGGCAAACCACCTTGGGCCTTTCTCGCAACTCGAACTTTGGCTCATTCCCAATACCTTTCTAGGTTCAGAGGTTTCCACAATTCAGAGTTTAGAATTGAACGGATATGTTCAGGGACAGGTACTCGTGTTCACCTGGAGTGATGAGGTGCGATCCGCGTCCTGGATAAGAATCGAAGCATTGAACAGCAGAAACCTCTCGCTGGTCTCCTACAGCCTCGACGGCTTCTTCGACATGTATTTGCCAGCCGGCGAGTACTCTCTTAATGTAACCGAGTGGACATCCCGCTCTGAGGGACACAAGAACCTTGAGTCCCTTCAACTCCATGTCTCAGCAGGACAGAATGTCCATTCAGCAGACTTTGTACTCGATGAAAGCGCTATTCCTCTCGCGGAATCGCTCAATGTTGCTCAACTGGGAGTTCTGCTCATCATAGCACTAGCGTCCATATCCTTTGGACAGAGGTTTCGAAAGAATACTCGAGTATCAACACCCCAAACGGAGATTAGATGTCAGTCTAGGTTAACAACCCCTCGCACGCCGGTGAGCCGATGAGCAAGGAGACAGCCGTGGAGACCGAAGAGCTTACCAAAGTCTACCGGACGGGATCTATTGACTTTGCAGCACTACGCGGCATAACCATGAAAGTAGAGAAAGGCGAACTAGTATCGGTCGTAGGTCCGTCAGGGAGCGGCAAATCAACTCTGCTGAATCTTATCGGAATGCTCGATCAACCAACTGCAGGCAAAGTTCTCGTGAATGGCCTTGATACTTCAAAGCTCAATCAAAGGCAACGCGCCGATTTCAGAAACCAGTACATCGGTTTCATCTTTCAGTCACATAACTTGATTGCCAGGACCTCCGCGCTAAGGAACGTCGAATTACCCGGCCTAGTTACTGGCATTCCTGGTCATGAGCGCACGAAGAAAGCGGTTGACCTTCTTCACCGGGTTGGGCTTGGAGACAAGGTCCGCAGGAAACCAACGGAACTCAGTGGTGGGGAGCAACAGAGAGTTGCGATCGCCCGAGCACTTATGAACAGGCCTGCGATCGTTCTCGGCGACGAGCCAACAGGGAACCTCGACTCTAAGACCGGATACGAGGTCGTGGAGTTAGTCCGCGAACTTAATCGAGAGATGAATATCACGTTCGTTCTGGTGACGCATAACCCCGAGGTCGCAAACGCGACTAGACGGATCATTCATCTCCGAGATGGCAATATTGCGCTGGATGAAATCCTACCATAATTTAAGCCTCGATGCTCTCACAGATACACCTACAGGGTTGTAGTTTCCCGTGAAAAGTCAGCGAAACATAACTCGCGCGACAATTCTGCTCGTCATACTGTCATGTGCAACGCTTGTGATCTTTCCATCCTCTAGAGCAGATCCGGTTTCCCAGCTTTTCGTACAAACGAGCGCAAACGTACTCCGCGCTGGTTCGAACAACACCATCACTATGCAGGTGCAGGGAATTGCCAAACTCCTATCAAACCTCGACGTCTCCTTGGATCTCCAGCAACCGTTGGTCCTTTTCGGAGATAACCACTGGCGACGGAACAGCTTTGGTCCAGGAGATTCCATACTGGTAGCACTCATGATATTTGCACCATCAAGCACAGCAGGCAACAGTTACCTAGCGACTTTGACAGCGACCTACAAAGAGGCTGGTGAGACCACCTACAGCCAGGAAACACACACGATTGGTTTCCTTGTCAGAGGGTGGATAGACATCGTGATTTACGATATCTCGGTCGACCCGTCGCCCGCAGGCCCAGGCTCCACCGTGACCATCTCAGGCAGTTTGCTGAACCGCGGCGTCACTGCTGCAATGTTCACAAACATTACAATAAGACCCGAACCACTGCTGTTCGTCTCGTCTGACAGTGTCTCCTACATGGGTCAAGTTGATCCGAATGCACCTGCACCATTCAGCGTGTCCGCGGAAATCGAACCGAGTACGCCAGACGGCCGGTACGATGCAACCCTGATCGTGTATTATCAAGACGATCTGCACATGAATCAGCAGGTTGCGACACGGGTCCAATTTGACGTCTCAAGCTCAGTCACACAAACCCTGACGACCGTGGGACCGAGCGGCCTAGTTGGCTCAATTCTAGCCTACGCAGAGTACCTAGTAGGTTTACTAATTCTCATCGTCATAATCTTCTTTGTTGTTAGAGTCAGGAGAGGGCGTAGGCACGATACTACTACGCAAGCGTTCTATGCATTCCCCTGCCAGGTTCGTACCGCTCGCTACAGAAGGACTTTCATAGCCACTCTGCACAGGAACTTTGTCGCGAACTCTAGGCTTTCGATATTCATGCGTTCGTTAGAGCCGTGAACACCCGGCAGAACATCAACCAACTTGACATCTGGAGACGTAGGCGTGCACCCGTACACAACTGAGCCCAGGGCTCTCCAGAATCGACTATCACTCATGCCCGTGCCAAGTTGAGGAATAGCGGAGCACCCGGGAGCCATTTCCTCTAGGGTCATTCGTAGCGTATCATAGAATTGGGTGCTCGCTGGGGACAAGGATGCGTCAGTGTATTCCAGCACATCCAAGTCAAGGTTTAGCCCTCGGATGCATTCCTCGATGACCTGAGTTGCATAGTTGCGGTCTTGTCCCGGTACCAGCCTGGTGTCAACCTTGCCTTCACATGTTCCAGGTATTACGTTGGTTTCCGTCCCGCCCTTGATTACGTTCGGTGAAATCGTCATTCTTGTGAGCGCTCTCAGCTCCTCGGCGGTCTCCTTATCCTTCGAGGTGATTTTGTCTATGAGCGTGTCGAGCCCCTTTTCGTTCAGATGCGTTTCGAGGATCTTCGAGCCTTCTTCCTCTCCGAAAAATCCTATGACGATCTCCCCGATTGCCTTGGCGACTTCTTCGACAATGGTGACCTTTGTCTTGTGGTTCGAGAGGTTGATGAATGCTTCAGCCATAGTGATATTTGCGTTGTCTGCCAGAGTCGGAATAGATCCGTGGCCTGCCTTTCCGCGGGCTGTGAGCTTGAACCATGCGAGGCCCTTTTCACCAACCGTTATGTGGTAGGCTTTCTTGTTTCCCAGCTGAATGGGAGGTCCTCCTCCCTCTCCCAGAACGTATTCAGAGGCCACTTTCTCAGGCGCCCTCTTGGTGAGCCATTCGGCTCCCATTCCCTTAACCTCCTCGTCAGCGACTGAGGCGTACTTGAGCGTCCCATTCAGTCTCACGTTCCGCCGCTTCAAAAGTATCAGGCTCATTGCGTGCACTGCAGCATCGAATTTGTCGTCACATGCCCCCCTACCGTAAACCCAGTTGCCTTCGATCTCTGCGGCGAACGGGGGGTGAGTCCACACTCCTACGCTAGTCGCGGGAACGACATCCGTGTGAGATAGAAAGAGCAGTCTTGGTTTTTCCCTTCGACCTACAATCTTCGCGACGGCGTTCTCTCTACCAGGTTCTCCAAGCACCTCAGCGTCAATTCCGTTGTTCTCAAACTGCGCTTTCAAGTATTCTGCTGCTTTCCCTTCATTCCCTGGAGGATTCGTTGTATCGACTCTGATAAGTCCTTGGAACAGTCTAATCGTTTCGTTCAGATACTCTGCAGAGAACCTTAGCTCTTCAAACAACAAGATGCCCCCTAAGAAATCCATCGATCATTAAAATGACATGCAGAGAACCTATCGCGACCTACTTTTGCGAACTCAGGCTCTTTCGTCCTGCAGATTTCCTCGGCATAGGGACATCGAGGATGAAACCTGCAACCAGATGGCATGTCCAGTGCGCTCGGGGTTTCGCCTTTCACAGGAATCTTGTCATGCTTGATGGTGGGGTCCGGAACAGGTACGTTAGATATGAGCGCCTTAGTGTAGGGATGAACGGGTTTGCTCACTGCATCTTCTACAGGTCCATATTCCATCATCTTGCCCAGGTACATGATCACTATTTCATTCCCGATGTATCTGGCCTGAGCAAGATCATGTGTGATGTAGATGAAGGTCAGATCATATTCTTCGCGTAAGTCGAGTAGAAGGTTGAGGATCTGGACGCGGATCGAGGCATCCAGCATTGATACTGGCTCGTCTGCAAGAAGCAGCTCGGGCTGAAGAACAAGGGCGCGAGCTATCGCGACCCGTTGTCTCTGGCCACCGCTGAGTTCGTGGGGAAACCTCCTGGCGAACTCATGTGGCGGCAGTAACCTAACATCTTCCAGCGCCTTGTAGACTCTATCCTCCCTGTCTCTCCGGCTTCGGGCAACTTTATTGACTTCCAGAGGTTCTGATAGGATTTCTGAGACGCTCATCCTTGGATCGATTGACTCGTAGGGATCCTGAAATATGATCTGCATTTTGTGACGAAGCTTTCTCATATCTCCTTTCGAGAGCGTGAGAAGGTCTTTGTCCGCGAACTTTACGCTGCCTGACCTAGCTTTTGTCAGGCCCAGTATCGCTCTTGCGGTAGTAGTTTTCCCGCTTCCACTCTCACCTGCCAGGCACATCACCTCACCTTTGCGCACACTGAATGAGACATCGTCCACGGCATGCACCCAATCCTGTTTCGTAGAGAAAAGGCCTGAAAATCCAGTCCTAGCCGCAAACCAGACTGATAGGTTCTCTACGTGGAGCAATTCGGCCGTTAGACCTTCCCTCCCCGAAGCCTTGAACGCAGTTTCTCGCTGTGGTGGCATGCGACGAAGTGATCGACACCCACATTCCGATATTCGGGATCCTGCATTTGGCATGTCTCATCCTGCCACGGGCACCGTGGGTGAAATCTGCAACCGCTAGGTGGCATCGTGAGATCAGGAGGATCTCCGGGTATGGAGTCGAAACGTCTCTTCGGTCCGATTATGCTGGGAAAAGCCGAGATCAACGCGTCGGTGTACGGGTGCCATGAATCCTTGTAGACATCCGTGACGCTCCCTAGCTCAGCGATCTTTCCTGCATACATTATGGCGACTCGGTCACAGGTTTCCGCTATCACAGACAAATCGTGGGTGATCAGGATCACGGACAGGTTGAGCTTCCTCTGAAGATCTTTCAAGAGTTCCAGTATTCTCGTCTGGACGACCACATCCAAGGCGGTTACGGGTTCATCTGCGATGACAATGCTCGGATTGCAGGCAAGAGCCATTGCGATCATTACCCTTTGTCTCATGCCGCCGCTAAACTCATGCGGGTAGTCGACTACTCTTGCGCTGTCCAAGCCGACGAGTTCGAATAGCGAGCGCGCTCTTTGCCAAGCTTCGCTCTTCGCCACTTTCTCCTTCTCTACTATAGCCTCAGCGACTTGGTCGCCGACGCGGATTACGGGGTTTAGAGCGTTCATGGCGCCTTGGAATACGATGGCAATTTTCTTCCACCTGATGGCATTCATCTCACGATCAGTTTTCTTCACCAAGTCTTCTCCGTCGAGAATGATCTCTCCGTTCAAGATCGTCCCTCCTCGCGGAAGTAACTTCATTATGGAGAGCGCCGTTGTGGTCTTTCCGCAGCCTGATTCACCCGCAAGCCCCAAGGTCTCTCCTTTCTTGAGGGTGAAGCTAACGTTGTCCACGGCTTGCGCAACGGCTTCCTGCATAAAGAAGTGCGTCGTCAGGTCCCTCACTTCTAAAATGCCCAAGGACGCTCTATCTCCTTCTCAGTCTGGGGTTGAGAATCTGGTCGGTGCTGTAGCTGACGAAAGCGAACCCCATCACTAGCAGCATTATGCAGATTCCAGGTGGCACAATGTACCACCAGTATCCGTTGACTGTGGCTCCAGCGGTATTGGCGAAGTAAAGCACCATGCCCCAACTTGGGCGTGAGGGATCCCCGAAACCTAGGAAGCTGAGGCCTGCCTCAGAGAGGATCGCGTCTACGATGGCAATCATTCCATTCGCGAAGACAAGCGGAAATACGTTCGGGACGATGTGTCTTGATATAGTATGAAGATCGGTCGACCCTATCGCTCTGGATGCTTCTGTGAAGGGACGTTCCTTCAAGGACATAGTCTGCGATCTGACCATTCTTGCCGTAGCTGTCCAACCAATAACGGCTATCACAATTATGATGTTCTGGACCCCTTTCCCAAGTATTGCGGCCATAATGAGCATGAGAGGGAGTGCTGGAATTATGATGAAGAGGTCTGTGATCCTCATCAGGAGATTGTCAATCCGGCCGCCGAGATATCCCGCTACCAAGCCGACCAGGGTTCCCAAACAGACAGTCATCGCGCTCGCCACGAGTCCCACGAGAAGCGAAATCCTTGTCCCGTAGATTACTCTGCTGAAGATGTCGCGGCCGACCTGATCCGTGCCAAAGATGTACGTCGACGAGGGCTTTAGGAATGGGTCGCCGACGAAGGTAAACGGGTCGAACGGAGCTATCCATGGTGCGGCGAGTGCTAGCATCACGAAGGAAAGAACCAAAGCTAGGCCGAGTTTTCCCAGTGAACTCCTTCTGAATAGCCTCCAAAAGTCCCCCAGCTTCCTCCTGTATAACCAGAAGCGGTCCTCTTTGATCTGCGATGCAGGGGTCTCTTGGATAGTCACCTCTATCGCCCTAGTATCGAATTCTAGGATCTAGAAACGCGTACGCTATGTCCGCGCAGAAATTAGCGCTAATAACGAGCACGGACATAATCACGAATATGCCCTGAAGAACTGGGAAATCTGCCATCACAACGGCCTCGTAGATCAGGCGACCGATTCCATACCACGAGAATACTGTCTCAGTCATCGTTGCGCCACCGAAAAGGTACGTCACTTCTACTGCCATCAGTGAAACCATCGGGAGCGTAGCATTCCTCATCGCATGTCTGAACAGGATCTTCCTGTCACTGAGCCCCTTCGCCTTCGCGGTCAACATATAGTCCTCAGTGAATACATCGAGAATTGAGTCCCTCATTATGAGAAAGTAGAATCCAATGAAGGACAACGTTAGCGTGACAAAGGGCCCGGTCATATGATGAAGATAGTCGGCTGCATACTCGAACACATTCGAGTAAGTCATTCCAACTGTGATCGTGCCGGCGATCGGAATGCTGTTCAGGTAGTAGCCGAACACAAGAATGATCAGCATGCCAAGCCAGAAGACTGGCATCGAGTAGGTTACGAGCGAGAAGATCACAGTGAGTATGTCAAACTTGGACTCTCGCTTCCAAGCGGCTACGGTTCCAACGATGATTCCAATTACGAGAGCCACGCCGATCGATGAACCCATCAGTATGAAGGTGTTGAAGAGCCGTCTTCCGAAGATTATGCTGGTAACAGGGGTTCCTCGATATTGAAATGATACGCCGAGGTTCCCCGTCAACAGATTCTGTATGTACAGAACAAACTGGACCCATATCGGTTGATCCAGACCAAACTGGTGAATAAGCATTTGCCTGACTTCAGGTGTGACTCTGAAGTCCCCGACCACGGTTCTGGTCGGGTCGCCCGGCATAATCCTGAAAAGGAAAAAGGTGAGGATGATCGCCAACGCGAGAGTTACGAGGGCCGAAACCCCTCGTTTGATCAGATAATCTCTCATAGACAAGGATTTCTAACCAGAAAAAGGGGGGTAGGAGGTTAAGCTTTTTTCCTTCTCCTGTAAACCAAGTACAGCACAGTAACGATTATTATCACAGCGATAACGGCGTAGGTCAAGTTTTGGTACATTTCCGCTGCTGCTACCACTGCAGTTGTCGTAGTTTCCGTTGCTGTTGGAGTTGTCGTAGTTACCGTTGCTGCCTGTTTGAGTTCTCTTATGCCATCCCCGTCGATGTCTAGGTAGCCCTGTTCGTCAAGTATCTTGTTGGCTTTGTCCGGGTCGTAGGGGTACGTGACGACGTTGGGGTTGTGCCAGAACGGGAAGAAGTCGCCTGAAACGTAGTCCTGTGTGACGGTACCATAGCCCAAAGCCCCTCGCTTCACGATCTCATTCTTGTCCAGAGCGTAAGCTATTGCTCTCCTTACCCAGACATCGTCGAAGGGAGGAGACTTGTTGTTGAAAACCAACAGATAGTCCCATTGGTCAACCGCGTGCGTAACGACAAGATCAGGGTTGGATTGCGCCTGAGCCACAAAGGCAGGTTCCACCGAGTACCGTTCCGTGTCGGCCTCGCCTTTCTGTATGGCCAGTATTCTTGCGGATTCTGTGTCTATCTTCCTGAAGATCATTGTGTCGATGAGCGGATGCCCCTTCATCCACCAGTTGGGGTTCTTTACAAGTTTGACGTACTCTCCGGGAACCCAGGAATCGAACTTAAATGGTCCAGAACCTACCGCGACCTTCGGATTTGACTGAACCAAGGGCTGCTCCCAATCGTACTTGAGGTCTTTCCAGATGTGCTCAGGGATTATGTATTGGGTGCCGAAGGCCTCCGCTGCCCAGACATAAGGTTCCTTGAGATGTATCACTGCAGTAAGATCGTCGGTGGCCTCTCCGGAATCGAAGTACTTTATGACTTCACCGGCGTTTCCGCCAGTCGCACTTTGATTGACAATGTAGTTGAATGTGAAGATCACATCCTTGGCTGTTAGAGGTTTGCCGTCATGCCATTTCAGATTTGGCTGGAGGTTGAAGGTCATGGTCTTTCCGTCCGCGGAGAATTCGGGCAACCCGGTTGCCATCCACGGAATAAGCTGGAGGTTCTCATCGTAGGCCAACATCGTATCATAGAGGTTCATAGAATAGAAGAGCGACCGCCCAGTTGTCGCCGTCATCGGGCTAAACGTCTCCGGTTCGTTGTTGAAGGCAATTACGAACTGCTTCTTCCCAGCGGTTGAGTAGATATTTGGCATCGTAAGCCAGTTTAGATACGATAACGGGCCAGCGGGCATTACCGTGTACCCAGTCCATTCTTTTCTGAAAGCATGGTATTCGTCAGCTAGGAAGAGGGGAACATACGGAACGTTCTCTGCGAGCATCTGATCGAGCTGAAACATTAGCTGACGTGCCTTTTCTTTGTCTGTTGTCTTCAGCATCTCGTCAATTGTGGCGTCAACGGCCGCGTTTCGGAAGCCAGCGTCATTTCCGCAGTAGGGGCAGTCCATGCTCGAGTGGAACCTGTAGAACATATGCGAGGGGTAGGCTGTGAACCCGTAGCTCATCTCTTCGATTCCATAGTCCTTGTCCGCGAGTCTTGGGTACATGGCTGAGTCATCGGTCGGGACAACCTCGACGGCAATCCCGACTTTCTTGAGCTGTTCAGCAAGCGCTTCGCCGGAGTGAACTGACCAATCGTCCCAGCCGAGGACCATCATTGGAAACTTCATTTCCTCTGTGGGCGGCGTATACCAAGCCGCGTGCCCCAACGGAATTGCTAGTATAGTTGACAGGAGAAGGAATGCGAATAGTGCTGCTCCTATCGGAGTCTTGTTTTTCATTTTGGACTCCGGCCTATGGCTATATGATCCACAGGTTCATTTGCTTTGTTATTTACTGCCAGAGTCAGGTCAACGAAGCACAGAACTGGATGACGTCCGTCACCTTGAGTCGAGCTCGCTTCCCCATGCCGATCGTCCCAAAGCCAGCTCCAGATGAGACTTGAACTCATCGTTTAGCTCACACAAATTCGTTAGAGCATCGTCCACCTTCCCGGTCGTCAAGTCAACCAGAACATAGCGACCAGAGTCATCGTCGCGTTTGAGGTGAACAACGGCCATTGGAGCGTAGAAGACATCGTGCCCCTCAACCTTCTGGGGGACAATCTCTCTTGCCAAGTTTAGACACATGTCGACGGCAAGTGATGTGGATCGAAGTTCCGCAAACCTCGCTGAAGCCTCTTTCTCACGCTCAAGGGAACCTGTCGATGTTGGAAGAAAGAGATACAGCCATTGCATTCTGCGATACGTCTTGACCAGTTCCGCTTCAATTTGAGAAAGTTCGTTATGAGCCTTTGTGCGAATCTTGATCAACTTGTCAAGGATTTCGTTCAAGTCAGCTGGTGGATGAGGGAGGACGACCTCATCGGGAGCAGGGTCTATCTCCTCAAGTGGGTTGTCAAGGTGCTTTGGTCTGAAGAGTTGCAGTAGCTCCCGCTCAGTTCCTGCGATGGCGCAGAACATCGCGTTGAGTGCTGTTGCGACCTTTTCCTGTCTTGACGGGTCTATTTGAGAGCATGCAATCCAAATTCTGTGGTAGGGCATCCAGACCTTCCAACTTTCCGTCGCGGTTTCATTGCGGTGCTTGGTCTTCTTGGTCGCCTTCATGACCATCTTGTCGACTTCAATGGCTTTTTGAACTCTCGGAAGAGCAACAAGCTTACTCAAGATCTAGACAGTCCCTTCCTTGTCGTGAAGGAATCGTCAAAGCATCAGCCAGCTAACTCGTTC
>Ga0129297_10000842_pt1 | contig 15224 bp, 13 predicted proteins | sample I18A1metaG_FD_94708 | JGI IMG/M metagenome (GOLD analysis project Ga0129297, IMG submission 94708) | Lake sediment bacterial and archeal communities from Gulf of Boni, Indonesia to study Microbial Dark Matter (Phase II) - ​I18A1 metaG | ecosystem: Environmental > Aquatic > Freshwater > Lake >... | reverse complement strand
TGCCGCCTTTGCCCAGGTCCTCGATGATCTGATATCTTCGGGCGAAAGTCGTCCCCGCCGTCAATTCCCTGATCGGCGCTTGAATGGTTTCGGTGGGCGCTATTTCTTTTTCTTGGGGAAGGGGAGCGGCGCAATTGCCGCAATAATGGGTGCCTGGGGGATTTTCAAAACTGCACTTGGGGCATTTCACCTCGGTGCTCCAAATTGACTTGACCAGACGCGAGCGCCGACATTTGCTTCAAACGATATCACCGCCCGCGGAGGCCTGTCAATACTATCTAAGGACTCTATTTCTTGAGGGCGGCGAGTTTATCGCCGAGAATGCGGATGTGCCGCATCTCCTCCTGGATGATGTGGTGAATTCTTTCTCGCCCCGCGCTGGCTGGCACAAAATCCATCATTCCCAGGTAAAAGGCGATCGAGTCTTTTTCCGCAGTCATAGCGGCCGTAAAAATTCCCTGGAGCGTAGAAACGTCCACCCTTTTTTCAAAGAATACTTTGGTGTTGGCCAGAGAGTTAAGGTAAAGGGCAGCTTCATTGGTCGGGTCAAAAGTCATCGCTTTCTTTTCCGCTTCCGAAAGCGCCGACCTCATGCTGCTGAACGTCTTCAGATGGTCATCTTCCATAGAGGCGAATTCGAGGAGCAGCTCTTTGGCAGACGAATCCTGCACCTGCTGGGCTGACTTCCGGTAGAACTGAGCGCCGTTTTTTTCGATCTGTTCGGCCACGGCGAAAATCTCGTCGGCGTTAAACACAAAGCTCATGTTACGTCTCCTTGCCGCAATAGTATAAGAGCCAGGCCCGATTTCTTCAACCTCTTTATTGAATTGAGCTTCGGCGAGAGGTATACTTTGATCAATACAGGGAGGAGGTAGAACAATGAAGACCGCAAAAATTGCGCTTTTGCTGTGTCTTACCTTAAGTCTCCTGGGCGTTGTGCCGGGCTTGTCCCAGACTCAGGTCAAAGACTTGAAATTTCATGAGATGCAGAACTATTGCTGGATGAGGCTCGCGGAAATCGTCCCCAAGGTGACAAACCGGGTTATCCTACCCCTCGGGACAGTCGAAGCGCACGGCGCCTGCGCCATCGGCACGGATAATTTTATCCCCCTGAACTTGGCCGAGATGATGTGGGAGCGATGCAATGCCCTTGTCGCGCCTTCTCTTAACTATGGATTCACGGGAGCGAGCATTTCTCAGTTTCCCGGTTCCGTTACGGTGAGGCCCGAAATTTTTGAGGAATTCGTCTATGATGTCCTCAAGGACCTTGTCCGGACAGGATTCCGCAATGTTCTGATCATCAACGGCCACGGCGGCAACACCGAATCGGCCAAGAAGGCGGTCAGTCGGCTGCATACCGAAACAGGGGCCCATTTCATGATCGTCGACTGGTGGACGGTTTGTTTTGAGGCGGTCAAGGAGGTCTACGGCGGGAAAGCGCAGCAATCCGGCCACGGAGATATGGAGGAGGCGGCGCTTGTCATGGCGCGCAATCCGGAGCTTGTAGACAAAGAAATGTACGAGAAGCTGGGCAAAGATAATGTCGGGAATGCCCGGACCGAGGCGGGCGTTGTTTTTATGCCGGCTTGGTCAACAACTATGTATCCCGAAAAAGGCGTTGGCTACCTCGACTTTGATGTGGCCAAGGCCAAGCAATACGCCGCCAAAAAGGCCGATTATATTGCCAGCACTTTTCTTGAGGCGGTGCGGCGCTGGGAAATGATGGAGAGTTGGAAAAAGTAACCGCCAAGCTTGGATATTGGGTCGCTTTTCCTATTCTATGGGGAACTATCGGCTTGACGGCCGATTTAAAGACAAAAGGAATGTTTATTGAAATAGTCCCGCTTGGAAAGATCGATTCTGTAATCTTGGCCGACCTCGAGAGGAATCTCAAAAGCATTTTCGAAGCTACTGTTTCGCTCGGGAAAGAAGAGGCACTGCCCAAAAAGGCCTATGATGCTTTGAGGAGACAATACCTTTCTCCTTCCATACTAATCCACTTGGCCGAAAGTGAAAGGCCGGAGGGATGGAAAATCCTCGGCGTCATGGATGAAGATGCCTATACACCTGGCCTCAATTTTGTCTTCGGGCAGGCCGATTCGGCGGCAGGTGTGGCCTTGATCTCCTTGAAGAGGCTGCGGCAGGAGTTCTACGGGCTTCGTCCGAATGAGAACCTCTTCTTGGAGCGGACTTTGAAAGAAGCCGTCCATGAGCTGGGGTATCTCTTCGGGCTTGGCCATTGTCCGGATGCCGGCTGTGTGATGCATTTTTCGAACAGCCTGGCCGATACCGACAGAAAAAGCACTGCGTTCTGCCAGAAATGCCGGAAGCGGCTGAGATAGCATTTGAAAATGCATGTTCTAATTACGGGAAAACCGCGGACAGGGAAGACAACTCTCATCAAGAAAGTCATTGAGGCATGCGGGCCCGCCTGCGGAGGATTTTACACCGAGGAGATAATAAGAAAAGGGCAGCGCGTCGGGTTCTTGATCAGGACGACGGAGGGAAGAGAGGCGATCCTGGCCGAAAAAGGCCTGAGCAGCCCTTTCCGTCTGGGTAAATACGGGATAAACTGCCAGAATCTCGACAAAATTGGTGTTGCCGCAGTGGAAAAAGCGCTGCGAAACAAGGAGATTATTATCGTTGATGAGATCGGCAAAATGGAGCTGTTTTCTCCGGGTTTCAAGGACGTTGTGATGAGAGCCCTGGATTCTGGCAAGCGTGTAGCCGGAGTCATCCATCAGGCGGAATGGGCCTTCCTCGAGGCAATCCGGAAGCGGCCAGACGTCCAAATTCTCGAGGTTGACGGCTTGAATAACAGCCTTGTTTGGGAAAAAATCAAGTCTATTTTTGGGCTTCAAGAATAGATTTTATAAAAGGAGGAAGAAATGATCTGGTGGGTTTTAGTTCTGGCGCTCTTAAGCATTCTATCCTATCTTTCCGATGTGGGTGTCCTGACTTTTCTAAACATCCGGGTTCCCGTTATCAATGCCTCTCTCCTCAGCCTGTTTATCCTGCTCTCTGCCTTGGGGCTCCTTTCCCGGATTTTGTACATGAAGAGGAAAGGCCAGCGGGAAAAGATGGAGAAAAGGATTCAGGAGCTTGAAGGCAAATTAGCCTCTCTCGCGGGAGCCAAGAAATAGACTTGGCTGTCAGGTCAGTGTACTCGTCCTAATCCCAATCAGACAATTGACAGAAACCCGGGTCTTGGCATAGAATAAAGCTGACCCTTCAGGCTCTATGCTTAGATCTCGGCCCAATTTTTTTGTTTTTATTCTTGCCCTTTTGCGTCTGGGTGAGCGTTCGTCCGGATTCAGGAGGGCGAGTCCCGGCGACGGCTCGAGATAATCGATGAAAATCAACTCAGGCAAGTCCATCGAATTCTTGCTGGCCAGAGGTAACCTGCCGATTCTGTATTGGCTCAAGCGGGATATCCTGGATGTTCCCACTGACCGCGAATCCAGGAATTTGCGAAAGTTCGCCACCCGGGTCAGGATTCTGGAAATTCAGAAGCCGGACGGCAGCTGGTGGGACAAGAGGTCAGACACGCCCATTCAGTGGGAACGAACGCTTTATCGCATGGATACCCTCAGGAACCTCTTTCGTCTTTACGATTACGGATGTACCACAAAAGAAGAGGGAATTCAGAAGGGCCTGAGTTTCTTATATTCTCTTCAATCCAAAGAAGGGGATTTTCGGGGAACGGTTGTCAATGAGCACACTCCCACTTTTCATGCTCTGGTTCTTGAGATCCTCTGCCGCTACGGCCTGGACAAAGAGCGCCGTGTCCAAAAAGGATTTCGCTGGATCCTCAAGAACAGACAGAGGGATGGAGGCTGGGCGAACTTTAATTGTCATCCGGCCGAGAATAGCGACAAGCCCGGCAGTCATTCGCGCGATCAGCCTCGCAGGCAGCCCTATAAGCCCCGCAAATCTCAGCCGTTTTCTCATCATGTCACGGGCATGATCCTCAGGGCTTTTGCCGAGTCACCGACTTGGAAAAAAAGCAAGTCGGCCCGCCAGGCTGGCGAGATGCTTGTGGGCAGTTTCTTCCGGGAAGAGGTTGTCGAGGGCAAGGTCCTTCCCTCGGACTGGGACCGGATCTGCTATCCGTTCTGGAATACGCATATGTTGAGCTGCCTGGACGTGCTTTCGAAATTGGGCTTCACTGCCGAGGATAAGACCATTCAAGAAGGGCTGGAATGGCTCCTCAAAAAGCAGAATGTCCATGGCTTTTGGGAGTGCGGCAATAAAAAAGCGACCATGGAAGATCATCTCTGGGTCACCCTGGCTGTCTTGAGGGTTCTCAAGAGGTTCGACTTGATGCGCACCTGATCTTCAACGGGGCAATGATTAGACCCTTCGAGAGATGAAATATTTCCTGAGCCTGGGCAGCAACCTCGGACACAAACGAAAAAATCTCGAGCAAGGCCGCGCCCTCCTGGTCCAGGGAGGTGCCAAGATCCTTCGGGCGTCTTCTGTTTATCGAACCCAGCCGATTGGAGATAAGAATCAGCCCTGGTTCTACAATCAGGTCATCAAAATCAGTTCTTCTCTTAGCCCTTATGACCTCCTTCGACTCATCAAAAAAATTGAAGAGAGGTTAGGCCGAAAACCGACCAGTGCGGCCGGCCCGCGTCCGATCGACATTGATATTCTCCAGGCCGAGCACTGGATCATCCACACAGAACGGCTGATCATCCCTCACCCCCGGATGCAGAAAAGGAATTTCGTCCTTGTTCCTTTTCATGAAATCAGCCCCAGGACAAAGCACCCTGTGCTTAAAAAAAAGATTTCAGAACTCTGGAGAAATTCGGCGGACTCCGCAGTGGTCCAGAGACTGAGGACTCCTGCAACAAAACCTGGAAAATTTCGAAAGAACGGCAAAGGGAGCAAGACGGCGTTGGTTGTTCTAGTTCTGGCCGCACTGGCGCTCCCGGTGCTGGGCTTTGACATCACGGGCAAGGTTGTCAGTATTGAAGGACGGCCTGTCTCGAAAGCTGTCATTCTTCACCGCGCCAGCGGCCAGCAAACGCTGTCCGATGAAGAAGGGACGTTTTCGCTGACTGTTCTGGGTGGCGGGAAAATCGTTTTGGAGATCATCCATCCGGATTACATGGAAGAAGAGGTCAGCTTAGGGACGAAAAGCCTATCTCGCCCCGTAACCATAACACTCAGTCCCTATATCCGTCAGAGGGAAGAGGTCGTCGTAACGGCGATGAGATATCCAGAACCCTCGGCCCAGGTTCCGGCGGCCGGGACGGTCCTCGCCGCGGAGGCCCTCAAAGAGAAAATGGCTTCCAACATTGCCTCAGGCCTCAAAGACCTGCCTGGAGTCTCTCTTCTTGGGTCAGGAGGGTTCTCCCTTGTTCCTTCAATCCGTGGCCTGGCGCGTCGGCGGGTATTGCTCATGATCGATAATGCCCGGCTGTCGAGCGACCGGCGCACGGGGCCCAGCGCTTCGTTCATCAGCCCGGAGGATGTTGAGAGGATAGAAGTCTTGCGCAGCTCTTCCTCGGTGTTCTATGGCTCTGATGCCATGGGTGGAGTCGTTCATATTTTGACCCGGAAAGCGGACGTAAATGGGGCGTTCAGAGGACGAATCAGTGCCAAGTATGGAACAAATAACCAAGAGAAAGGCGTCGGCTTTTCTCTCTCAAGCGGCAAGTCGGGCTTCGGATATGCTCTCTCTATGCAGGGCATCGATGGGGAAAACTATATGTCTCCCCTGGGGAAAATCCTCCAATCGCAATTTACGCAGGGGAGCATTCTTGGAAAGATCTTTTATCAGACAGAAAAAAGAGAGATCGGAGGAAGTTTTCTTTTAGCGCGGGGAAGAGATATTGGAAAGCCAAACACGGATAGCGTGACCAAGCCGACCTGGTACCCACGAGAAAATCAGAATCTTGTGCAGCTTGAATGGCGTGAAAAAGAGGTTTGGAGCGGCACGAACCTGAGTATTAACTTTTATTTCAACCCTAATTTTTTGGAGACAAGGTCGGAGACGATCGCTGATGTCAAGACAAAGGAATCCTATAGCAAGACTCGGAGTACGGATTTCGGAGTGCAATTCTCCGTTGACAAGAGATTAGCTAGTTCCGTTCGTTTGACCGGAGGAGCGAGCGTCTACGGTCGGTTGGACGCACAGGCCCTCAATTCGGACAAGTACTTTGACGCCCAGGGAAACGAGATCCGGACGTTCGAAGAGACTCCCTACAGCAACGGAAACAGGGATGATGTCGGGTTTTTCCTTTCGGCAGATTACGACGGGATCAGAAACCTCGACCTCGTCGGGGGGGTGAGGCTCGATTTCCTTTGCAGCCGGGCGAACCCCGGGGGCCAACCTGACCCGGTCAAGAGCAAGGAGGAAGCGTTGACGGGATTCCTGGCCGCTTCGCTCAAGGTCGCTCAGAAAGTCGTTTGGTTTGCCAACCTCTCTCGGGCCTTTCGGGCGCCAGACTTGAACGAGCTCTATTATACGGGCATAACAGGCCGTGGGTTCATCATCGCCAACCCTGACCTTACGCCGGAGTCAAGCCTTAATCTTGAGACGGGCATTAAGGTCATCGGAAAACGTTTCTTTGCCGGGGCCTATGCTTTTCATTACGAGATTAAGGGCATGATCGAACGCTTCCTGGTCGAGCCAAGAATCTACACATATGGGAACATCGAGAAAGGCAAGATTCGCGGTCTGGAAATGGAAATAGAATATTTCCCGTGGCCGTGGCTTAACGTATTCGGCAACTTCGAGCTCCTTGATGGAAAGAGCGAAGAGACGGGTAACCCTTTAAACGATATTCCTCCCCAGAGGCTCTTTCTGGGCGGCCGGGTCTGGGCCGGCCGCTTTTCTTTCGAAGTCAACGGGACTTGGCAACAGAAAAAAAACGATCCCGGACCCGCCGAAATTCCTATCCCTGAAGCTCAGTACGTCAACCTGAAAGCGGCTTATTTTTTGGCTCCCTCTGTGAATATTTATTTCCTTCTTTCGAACCTATTCAATAAGGCCTATCTGGCCAGGCCCGACCCGGAATCTGTGGAAGAACCAGGGAGAAATTTTATTTTCGGTATGAGCTATTCTTTTTAAGGATTGAGGAGGATACCATGAGGAAAGTATTTGCTGGCCTGACTGTGATGGTTTGTCTTTGGGCAAGCGTTTTGTTCTTTTTTGTCTGTCCGGTTCCTCTTTCTGGAGCTCCGTCTTTTACTCTAAAGGCGGTCATGAGTGCCCCCTTTCCATCGAGTCTTGTCGTGGCGCCGCGGGGAGAACTTGTGGCCTGGGTCTCTAATGAGCAGGGGAGAAGGAACATTTGGGTTGCCAAGGGCCCCGAATATAAACCGAAAAAACTGACTGCGTATTCTGAGGATGATGGCCAGGAGATAACTGATTTGGCTTTCAGTTCGGACGTGTCGGCCATAATTTATGTCCGGGGAGGTGCGGCCAATAGGGCCGGTGAATATCCCAACCCTGCGTCTGACCCGAAAGGCACGGAACAAGGTATCTGGGCGATCAAAGTTAGCGGGGGTGAGCCCTGGCGCATTGGCGAGGGCAACAGCCCTTTGCCTTCGCCGTCAACCCAGGACATCGCCTATCTATGGAAAGGTAAAGTTTACTTTGCTCCTCTCGACGGAAAGGCCAAGCCTCAGCTTCTTTTCAAGTCCAGGGGAGTGTGCAATCAGCTGGTCTGGTCCCCGGACGGCTCCAAGCTGGCTTTTGCGAATTTGCGCGAGGACCATAGTTTCATCGGCGTTTATGACCTCAACGGCAAAACCTTGCATTGGATAGCGCCTTCAGTTGACCGGGATGTCTTTCCCGTGTTTTCACCGGACTCGACAATGCTGGCTTTTTTACGGTTTCCGGGGACTAGTAGGCTTTTCTCGTCAGTCGAAGGCGAGTCCTTCTCGCTGATGGTCGCCAATATCAAGTCCGGCGAGGCTAAGAAAATCTGGACTTGCCCTGACAAAAGCGGTGGATTTGCCCAGTACTATGCGGCTTCCCCGCTCCAATGGGCCTCCGAGGGACGTCTTCTCTTCTATTCTGAGCACGAGGGGTGGATGCACATCTATTCTCTGTCGGCACAGGGCGGATCCCCTGTTTGCTTGACTCCCGGAGAGTATGAAGTTGAGGACTGTGCGCTTTCTCCTAACGGAAAGATCCTGGTCTTCAACTCGAATTCGGGCGACATTGACCGGCGCCATCTGTGGTCGGTTTCCGTTATGGGCGGAACTCCCGAGATCCTGACCCATGGGAACGGGATGGAATGGGCGCCCGTTTGTGTCGCCACAGGAGGAGCGATTGCCTTCCTGTGCTCTAGTGCGACTCAGCCTGCTGCTCTGGCGGTCTTGCTAACTGATAATAAGAAGAGAAGGCTGGTCGCGCCCGAGTCCATCCCCGCCGACTTCCCGGTGAAGAGCCAGGTTGAGCCTGTTCCGGTGGTTTTCGAGGCTGGAGATGGGCTCGAGATCCATGGGCAGCTTTTCCTTCCTGCCGGGGCCAAAGCGGGAGATAATCGGCCGGCTGTGATTTTTATGCATGGAGGGCCAACACGGCAAATGCTCCTCGGCTGGCACATGCGGGGTTATTACCATAACGCTTATGCTTTTAACCAGTATATTGTCAGCCAGGGCTATGTGGTCCTTTCCGTAAATTTCCGTTCCGGGATCGGCTACGGACGGGCATTCCGGACAGCAGACCACCAAGGGCCGCGCGGGGCATCAGAGTACCAGGACATCCTGGCTGCAGCCAAATATCTTCAGGGGCGGCGGGAAGTCAATCCCCAAAAGATTGGGCTTTGGGGCGGTTCGTATGGAGGATATCTTACGGCTCTTGGGCTGGCCCGGGATTCGGCGGTTTTTGCGGCCGGCGTTGACCTCCACGGAGTCCACGACTGGTCGCTCAGAGAACGCGACGCGACAGCCGAGTGGGGAATTCAGCGCGAGGAAGAAATCCGATTGGCCTTTGATTCTTCTCCTGTGGCGGATATCCGCTTCTGGAGCTCTCCTGTTCTTTTAATCCATGGAGATGATGACCGAAATGTCAATTTTGTTCAGACAGTCGACCTCATCGGACGCTTGAGAAAAGAAGGAAAAGCCCATATCGAGACGATCGTATTTCCCGACGAGGTCCACTCGTTTCTCCTGCATCAGCACTGGCTCGAGGCCTTTGCGGCGGCGGCTGACTTTTTTGACCGGTTCTTAAAAAAGTAGGGCGGCCCTGCCGATTCTCCGCACCGGTTTTTCTCCTGCCAATGAATCTGGCAATTTAGAACGCATCCCGCAGATGATTGACTCGATAGCCGTCCTTGGGGCTAAAAAAAAGCGATAGGATGTCAAACCGGCAGGGGACATTGCGGAGGCTCCTCATGGCCAGATAGGCTTCGGCTATTTTCCTGATTTGCTGTTGCTTGAAGGAAGTGACAGATTCTTCGGGAAGGCCGAACTCAAGGCTCTTGCGGGTTTTAACTTCGATGAATACAAGGGTATCTCTCTCGTAGGCGATAATGTCGATTTCCCCTCTGTGGAAGCGGAAACCCCGCTCGATGACCTTGAATTTATTCTTTTTCAGGTAGGCGATGGCGACCTCTTCGCCGGATTTTCCGAGGGCGTGAGCGTTGCTCATTCTGAGTGTTTCTTGGGCAGGAGGATTTTCCAGCGCACACCATCCTTGGTGTCTTCAAGGAGAATCCCTTGCTCCTCGAGCTCTTTCCGGATTGCATCAGCCCGGCCAAAATTTTTCTCTGCGCGTGCCTTTTCTCTGAGTTTTACTTTTTCAAGCTGTTCAGCTGTCAGTCCAGCTTGGACGGCTGAGCTATCACTCACCTGGGTTTCTTCTTTCTGGCCAAGGATGAACGGCCTTGACTTGGCAGTTGGCGTGAGGACCTCTAAAACCGAATTGACGGAGTCCATGAATGCGCTGAGTTTTTCGGCATCGCTTTTTTTGATTTTTCCCTTTGAGATGAGGATGTTGGCATTTTTAATCAGGTTGAAGACGGCAGTCAAGGCAACGGAGATATTCAGGTCGTCACTTAATCCGGCGGCAAAGCCTTTCTCGGCCTCCTTTCTGATGCTGCTAACAGCTTGAGTTTCTCCCTCAGAAAAATACCCTGATTTCACTTCTCCGGCGAACTCGTTAATTCTCTGGAGGGCGGTTTCAGCCTGGTCGAGCGCCTCGAAGGTGAAGTTCAGTGTTTTTCGGTAATGAGTGGACAGCAAAAGAAAACGGACGGCCTCCGGATTGTTCTTGACTTTAAGGACCTCCCTGAGGGTAATTGTGTTCCCCTTGGATTTCGCCATTTTCTCGCCGTCCCGGATGAGGTGATGGCAGTGGAGCCAGTAGTTCACGAATTTTTTTCCCGAAAACGCTTCTGATTGTGCGATCTCATTCTCGTGGTGCGGGAAGATATTATCAACACCGCCGCAGTGGATATCGAACGTCTCGCCCAAATATTTGGCGCTCATGGCTGAACACTCGATATGCCAGCCCGGCCGTCCGGGGCCCAGGTCAGAGGGCCAGGAGGGCTCGCCCTCTTTGGCGGCCTTCCATAAGGCAAAATCGTGGACATTCTCTTTTTCGTACTCGTCTGCTTCGACTCTCTGGCCGGGCTGGAGTCCTGCCATATCGATTTTGGAAAGCCGGCCGTAAGCCGGGAACTTGGCGATACTGAAGTAGTACGAGCCGTCTTTTTTATAGGCATACCCTTTCTGGATTAGCCCCTTAACCAGGTTGACCATCTCCGGGATGTGCTCGGTCGCTCTGGGGAAGCAGCCGGCGGGGGAAATGTGCAGGGTTTTGATGTCTTCAAAAAAAGCATTGATATACTCTCTTGTGTATTCAGCGAGGCTGACGCCTCTGGCCTTTGCTCCCTTAATTGTCTTATCATCCACATCGGTGATATTCATAACATGAGTGACCTTGTAGCCCATGTAAACAAGGAATCTTTTCAGCAAGTCCTCGAAGACATAGGCGCGATAATTTCCGATATGGGGATAGTCATAAACCGTGGGGCCGCAGGTGTATAGCTTTACCTCGCCGGCCGTGATCGGCGTAAAAACCTCTTTCTTGCCGCTGAGAGTGTTATAAAATCTGATCACAGGTGCATATATTAAAGTGAATGCCGGAGTGAGTCAACTGCGGACACCAACAGTAAGCATCTTCGTTTCCGGGATCCTGAGGGGGCGGTCTAGGGAGGGTGACACGGCCAGGGGGCCCCCCGCCACCGAAGCGTTTGATGCCTCCCGAATTTCTTTTGGAGTGATCAACAGAATGGTCCGCGAGGATGCCGGGGGATAAGCCGTGGCAGGCCCCTATTCCAGAACAAAATGATCACGGAAACGATGATGCTTCATAACGGAGATGAAATCGCAGGCGGCGTTGGATTGACTGAATCATCAGTTTATGCCATAATTTTTGCTCTTGCTCAGGAGACAAATTGACTGAAAAAACTTTGATCGGAATCCGTCGGGAGGATAAAAACCCATGGGAAAGACGGGTGCCTATTATCCCGGCGCATGCCAGGGAGTTGATGCGCGAACTTCCCCTGGAAATATGGATCCAGCCCTCGTCCATTCGTGTCTTCACCGACGAGGATTACCGGAGGGAAGGTGTCCGTGTCTCCGAGGACCTCTCGCCGTGTTCGATTGTCCTCGCAGTTAAGGAGATCCCCTTGGATTTCTTCGTCAATGAAGCGGCCTATGTGTTCTTTTCTCATACCATCAAAGGGCAGCCGCACAACATGCTGATGCTCAAGAGAATGATGGAGCGCCGTTGTACTCTTATCGATTATGAAAGGATCGCCGATGAAAAGGGCCGCCGTCTCGTCTTTTTTGGGAGACAGGCCGGCGAAGCCGGGATGATCGACACTCTTTGGGCCTTGGGCCAGCGCTTCAAGTTGGAAGGCATAAAAACCCCATTTTCTCATGTCCGCAAGACTATTGACTATGCCAGCCTGGTTGAGGCTAAAGAATCCATCAAGAAAGCCGGCTGGGAAATCTATAACAAGGGTTTGGAATCTTCTCTGGTCCCACTGGTCTTCGGGTTCGCCGGATACGGCCATGTCTCCCAGGGAGCGCAGGAGATCTTCGACCTCCTTCCTTTTGAGGAGATCGAGCCCGGCCGGTTGAGTGAGTTCTTTCGGAAGAGAAGTTTCTCAGCGAGAAGGGTCTATAAAACCGTCTTTAAGGAAGAAGACATGGTGCGCCCAAAGCTGGCGAAAAAAAAGTTCAACCTTCAGGAATATTACGATCATCCTGAGAGATATAAGCCCGTCCTGGAAAAATCAATTCCTTATCTGACTGTTTTTTTAAACGCCATCTTCTGGTCGCCCCGCTATCCGCGATTCTTGACGAAAAAATTCCTGAAAAAGATGTACGAAACTCACACTCCACCTCGCCTTCGTGTCATCGGGGACATCTCCTGCGATATCGAAGGCGGAGTCGAGTGCACAATCACTTGCACGAACCCGGCTGAGCCCGTTTTTACCTACAATGTGGCTGAAGATCACGCTGTAGCCGGGTTTGCAGGAAATGGTCCGGCTGTCGTGGCCGTGGATAACCTGCCGGCCGAGATTTCTCTCGAGTCCTCGATTTATTTCAGCCAAACCCTCCTGCCCTTTGTCCCCGGACTGGTGGGGGCGGATTTCTCCAATGGCTTTTCCCGCTGCCATCTTCCTCCTCCTCTAAAAAGAGCCGTTATTCTGTTCCGAGGAGAATTCACCCCGGATTATGAATACATGCGGAATTTCATCCACTTATCTGAAAGGAGTCAACCATGAAAAAAGTCCTTATCTTGGGTGCTGGCCTGGTAGCCAGGCCGTTGGTCAGATATCTTCTGGATCAGCCCGACCTGCAAGTTGAGGTGGCCAGCCGGACCGTCAGCAAGGCGGTCAAGCTCATCGAAGGACATCCGCGAGGTGTGGCCAAGGAGCTCAACTTGAAGAGTGAAGAAGCCCTGAGAGGTGAAGTGGCCAAGGCTGACTTGGTCATCAGCATGGTTCCGTATTCATTCCATCCGAAAGTCGCCGAGTTCTGTATCGCTCATAAAAAGCACATGGTCACCACCTCTTATGTCAGCGAGGCCATGAAGAAACTCGATGGTGATGCCAGGAGAGCGGGCGTCATCATCCTGAATGAACTTGGACTCGACCCGGGCATCGACCACATGGAAGCCATGAGAGTAATCCATGAGATTCACGACAAAGGCGGCAAGCTTGAGAGTTTCATCTCTTTCTGCGGAGGCCTGCCTGCGCCTGAGGCCAACACGAATCCCTTCGGTTACAAGTTTTCCTGGAGCCCCGTGGGAGTGCTCCTGGCCGGAAAAAATTCAGCCCAGTACCTGCTCAATGGAAAAAACGTCCTGATCTCCTCCGAGAAACTCTTTGAAAGCTACACCTTCCGGACGATCGAGGGCATGGGCGTTTTTGAAGGCTACCCGAACCGGAACTCATTGCCTTATATTGACCTTTATGGCGTCCCGGAGACAAAAACAATGCTCCGCGGAACCCTGAGAAACATCGGCTGGTGCGAGACGATTAAGAAGATGGTCGAGCTCGGCGTGTTGGACCAGGAAGAAAAGGATTGGACGGGTCTGACCTACGCCGGTTTTATCAGGAAGGTCGTCGGCACAAGAGCGAAGGATCTCAAGAAGGCCGTCTCGAACCGCCTTCAAATAAGCCCCGGCCTGGCCATTATCCGCAGGCTGGAATGGCTCGGCCTTTTCAGCGAAGAGCCTCTGCCGCTTGAGAAGGGCTCGGCTTTGGATATTATCGGAGCCAGGATGACCGCGAAGCTGGCCTACGCCGAAGGAGAGAGGGACATGATTATTCTCCAGCACGAATTCATCGCCTCTTATCCGAAGGCTGGGAAAGAGGGGATCGTCTCCACGCTCATTGATTTCGGAATTCCGCACGGTGATTCTTCTATGGCCAGGACCGTCGGCCTGCCCGCGGCGATAGGCACCAAAATGATTCTTGAAGGCAAGATCACAGAAAGGGGAGTTCATATTCCCGTCCTGCCGGATATCTATGTTCCGATCCTCGAAGAGCTGCAGACTCTGGGGATTGCCTTCCGGGAGAAAAAAGAAAAGCTTTAGTTTTGTGCCGTCTGGCCTGAGAGGAGGAGAAATGATCAGAAAGCCTGCCGTTGCCGGCTATTTTTACCCTGGAAGCGACCGGGAGCTCCGGGCAATGCTTAAACAGATGGTCGACTTGAAGGCCGAGAAAGAAAAGGCCCTGGCCGTTGTTTCGCCTCATGCCGGGTTTATTTATTCCGGATACGTCGCCGGCGCTGTCTTCTCGTCCGTTGTGCTGCCGGATGACTATATCATTCTTGGGCCCAGCCATCAGGGCATTCGTCCCCTTTTCGCGATCATGACGGAAGGAGCTTGGCAAACTCCTCTCGGCGAAGTTCCCGTTGCCTCGGGCCTGGCCGAGGCGGTCCGGAAACGCTCACCCTTAATTCAGGTGGATGAAAACGGCCACAGGAGAGAACATTCTTTGGAGGTGCAGCTGCCGTTTCTCCAATACCTCAAAAAAGATATCTCTTTGGTCCCAATCTGTATCAGCCATCTGGCGGACTATCGAGAGCTGGAAGAACTGGCCCGGGCCGTGGCCGCCGGAATTAGAGAATTCGGCAAGGAGACTTTGATAGTAGCCAGCACTGACATGAGTCATTATGTCAGTCAGGAGATGGCCAAACACAAGGATTTTCTGGCCATTGAGAAGGTCAAATCACTCGATGCCCGTGGGCTTTTTGACGTAGTCCGTGATGAAGACATCAGCATGTGCGGATTCCAGCCTACGACTGCGGCCATCCTGGCAGCCAAAGAACTGGGAGCGACAAGGGCTGATCTCATCCGGTACATGACTTCTGGCGATACTTCCGGCGACTATAGCCAGGTTGTTGGTTATGCCGGCCTGCGCATTGCCTAGCTTTTTCAAAGACCCGTCCAGAGAGCAATCGCCTTCCTGCCCAAAATCGCCGCCAGATAATTATTGTTGTCCAATGATGAGGTCTTTTCAAAAGAGCTACCCCCTATTCTTGGCATCGCTCAACGGGTGGCGCGGCTGGGGGGCCCCCCGACGAGGCTCGGGAGATGTGGCTCGAAGTCCCGCTGCGATTTCCCCAGCGAGGAAATCTTGCTCGATTCGCTCCTCGCTCTCCTCTTTGAGGAACCGTGCCCGCTCGTCGCTCATACGGACTTCTCGCCACATCCTCCCTCGCCTCACTCCCCG
>Ga0129297_10000841_pt1 | contig 15232 bp, 16 predicted proteins | sample I18A1metaG_FD_94708 | JGI IMG/M metagenome (GOLD analysis project Ga0129297, IMG submission 94708) | Lake sediment bacterial and archeal communities from Gulf of Boni, Indonesia to study Microbial Dark Matter (Phase II) - ​I18A1 metaG | ecosystem: Environmental > Aquatic > Freshwater > Lake >... | reverse complement strand
TCTTCCTCACCAATCAGCCCCAACAGAATATGCTCTGTATCGATATAACCGTGCCCAAAACGCTGGGCTTCTTCTTGAGCTCGAGTAAGTGCCTTACGTGCCCGATCCGAAAATTTTTCAAATCTGCTTGCCATTGCTACTCCATATACCTAATCTAATTAGCGATTATACATCACTTTACTTTCAAGCGTCAACAAAGGGGTAAAGAAGATGTGCTTTGACTATAAAACAGTTGCTAACTATTGACATATCCCCTTAGGAAGAATAAACCCTCTGGCGATGACATATTTTCCCAAGAGGTTGCCCCCTCAGTATCGTCTGCGCTGGGGCATTTCACTGCCGTGTTCGGGATGGGCACGGGTGGTTCCACCCCGCTCCAACCACCAGAGGGTAAATATCTTCCACTATTCAACTTTAGTTTTCTGGAGTCTATACTAATACAATCCGGAAGCTCTTGTCAACAACTGCTAATAACCTTTACATTCCTTTCTGCCCTAGACCTCTTGACAACACTCTTGATAAGTGATACACTTGTTTTTAGAACATTTGGTCGCATATTTGTGGACAGAAAGGAGGTTCATTTAAATGACAAGTCTAAAGGAAATTTTGGAGTGCCCCCGATGCGGCTGTCTTGTTCTGCCTGACGCCGTCAAATGCCCGAAATGTGGCGCACTTTACGACAACGGAGCAGAAGAAAACAAGATAGTACCCGTCGACTACCCTACAAAACCGAGAATAGCAAATACCGAAGTCGAGGTTCTAACAGCCCATTACCAGTTTAATTGTGCTCGACATGGCAAGGTCAATGTTAAATCAGCAATAATTGCCCCAAGAATCAAATGCCCCTTCTGTTAGTAATGTTTGCAAACTGGCTCCCTACTCTAAAAATGTCTTTATTGCTGCACAATATCTTCAATTTGGTAACGCAAGACGCCAGCCGGGGTTAAAACTTCAACGGTTTCTCCTATCTCTCGACCCACCATTGCCTTGCCTATAGGTGAGACGATAGAAATCTTGCCAGCCATGGGATTAGCTTCGCTGGGGCTGACCAAAGTATAACGCACCTTTTCATCAGAAGCAAAGTCTCGGAGAAGAACGGTGTCACCGACATTCGCTTTAGAAGCCCCGATTTTCTTCTCCTCCATAACAGTTGCAGAGTTTAGAATTGACTCCAAAGCTCTAATTCGAGCTTCAATCTGTCCTTGATATTCTCGAGCTGCTTCCAGAGGAGCATTTTCTCGAAAATCTTTATCAGCAGCAGCTCGGCGTAATTCTTCAGCAATTCGAGGACGCTCCTGCCTGAGAGCAATCAGCTCAGCTTCTAAATCAGTATAGCCCTGACGCGTTAATGAAACTGGGGTCTGGGGCAATTGTTTTAAGGTAGGAGCAAATCGCGACGGTACCTTTCTTACTCGCAAGTGTACCGCCAGGTTAGTTTTGATTAGACCTCCCTTGCGAGCATAGGAAAGGAAAGATTTGACCGGTTCCAGTTTCTTCAATGGTTCAGGTGAGGAGACAGCAACTTGCTCTGCGTAGTTAGCTATCTCAGGAATAGTAATCTCCGAGAAAAGACGATCCGCACCGTACCAACGCACAAATTTGAAAACCTCTGGCTGAGCTTTTTCCCTATCTGTAGGAGATAGATGAGCCAAGAATTGGGTAACTGCCTCCCCGAGGCTAAGTCTCTTTTCTTCTTTCACCTTCGACTCCTTACAAATATAGCCTTAAACCCTCAGTAGGGTCAATCCCACTCAATTTAGACTATATTCCAAGTTCAGCTCGAGTTCTTAGAAAACGAATCAAGCCATCCCGAGCCACCATACCAATCACCTTGTCTCCTTCCAAAACAGGCATCTGGTTTATGTTAAACTCGTCCATTTCTTCCAGCAGGCTCACCGCTGGTTGATTAGGTTGAGCACTTTTAAGCTTACTGAGAGGCGTCATTATTTCATCTATAAGGATAGAGTCCCACCTCTCTTGAGGTATCGGTTTTATATCACGTAAAGTCACAATGCCCTGCAATTTACTATCCTCAATCACTATGAAGCAGCGCCGCCCTGTGGGCAAGATGTAATCACGAACCAGTTGACCAAGACTGAGCTGCCGGGGGATAAAAGGACACTCCTCACTCATTATATCTCGAGCCGTAAAACCATGAAGAGCTTCGCGTAGTAGTGCTTGGCGGTAACTGGCTGCTGCCGCATTTTCCAAAAACCAACCAATAAAAGCTATCCACAGACCATTAAACCACTGTCGGGCGAGAACCATTACCAAGATACCTCCAAAGATAAAAAGAAACCCAATACCTCGTCCAGTCAAAGTAGCAATCCGAGTCGCCCGACTATAATCATGGGTCCTCATCCATAGAATTGCTCGGAAAATCCTACCGCCATCCAAAGGAAAACCGGGGATAAGATTAAATAAAGCCAGCATAACATTTATGAAAGCCAGCCAATCAAGCCCGGTAACCACAATACTCGTAGTATCTAAACCTGCTAACCCAATCACCATGGAACGAAAGAAATAGAATATCCCAGCTATTATCAGACTGGATAAAGGTCCAACCACAGCTACCAACAACTCCACGATAGGACGAGTAGCCTCTTTAGTTATCTGAGATACTCCGCCGAAGACAAATAAGGTGATACCCTTCACGGGTATACCATTATTGATAGCTATGAGACTGTGAGCTATTTCATGAGTGGTTATAGAAACAAAGAAAAGCAAGCTCGCAGCTATTCCTAGGCTCACCCTCTGCCACAAAGGATAAGCTTGGGGGAAATATGCCAACAAAGCTACTGTTATCAAGACAAAAATAAGGAACCAAGTATAATGCAGCCTTATCGGAATCCCGAAAATTCTGCCCAGATTTATGCTACTTCCCATCCTCTCTCCTTCAAAGTAATATAGCCGATGAATTTATAAGCGAGTTTAGCCGCCAGAAAAGCACACGAAGTCGGTCCTTCCCGAGGACAGAGTTCCACAATGTCAAAACCAACGACACGCCGTTTCCGAGCTACAACTTTCAATAGATTGACTGCTTCCTGCCATCCAAGCCCCCCTGGCTCTGGAGTACCTACTGCTGGCATAAGCGACGGGTCAAAAGCGTCTAAATCAATGGTCACATAGACATCTTTTGAGAGTTGCGAAATTACATGCTCTACACAATCTGGCTCAGTAGTCAATGTAGAAACATAAGGTGATTTCATTTTATTTTGGTTTAAAAATTGCTGCTCCTCCCAACTTAAGCTCCTTACACCAACTTGAACCAATGGACAAAGCTCGAAGACACGACGCATGACACATGCATGGCTATACTTAGTCCCGAAGTACTCATCCCTAAGGTCAGCGTGAGCGTCAAGTTGCAGGACAGATAAACCGAGAAATCTATCTACAAAAGCTTTGACCATCCCCAGAGTAAGAGAATGCTCGCCTCCCAACATAACTACCAATTTTCCTTCGTTGACTAAGGTTTTTGCCGTGTTATAAACCCTATCAATCATATCTTCAGGGCTACTCATAACTGGCTGAATCTCAGGCAGAGTATGAATCCCTACTTTATATATCTCCTGATCCAATTCGAAGTCGTACAACTCAAGATATTGCGAAGCATCAATTATGGCACGAGGACCATCCCGAGTACCACTTCGCCATTCGGTGGTACTGTCATAGGGTACAGGCAAAATGACTACTAAGGCTCTCTCCCAATCAGTGTATGGAGGTAGAATACCAGCAAAACCCCGCGGCGGGAAAAACAACTCCTTTTCACTTTTCATAGCTGCAGAGTTCAATTACTCTGTCAGAACCAACAGAGCAACCAGTTAACCAATCTCTCTCAACTAAGCAACTCCTGAATTTAGTCAGTCTGAACCAATTCTTCAAATCCTCAACAACCTTCCCAACATCAAAATCTCTACACGAGAAAACATCAATATTCACATAGGAACGCTCCACAAAAGTATGGACGCTGATGTGACTTTCAGCAATAACCACGAAGCCAGAAATCCCCCAATCTTCGCGATGAGCACCCGCGTACTTTGTAACAAATGGCTGAGAAATTTTAGTCATGCCGATTTGAGACGGGTATGACTCCAGTAACTGATAAAGAAACTTTTCATCCTGTAAAATCTTCTGGTCACTTCCATAGCCATCAATAATTAAGTGCATGAAACCCTCCTAAAGCAAGACTTTTCAAGTTCACGGAGAGTAGTGTCAATTATCTCAACCGGGAAAGACCAATGCCGATAAAAAATTACTCCAACTCCCACTAACTCATTAACACCTAATAGCAGAAATACCTAAGTATTTTTCAACAAAAGCCATAGCACAATAATCGCCACACATACTGCAAGCCGGCCCTTTAGCTGCATATTTTTCATGGACTTGACGCACTTTCCCCGGGTCAAGGGATAATTTTATCTGAGTCTCCCAATCAAGTTGCTTCCGCGCTATAGACATCTTTTTGTCCCACTCCCGAGCACCCTTTACTCCTTTAACAATGTCAGCAGCATGAGCAGCAATTCGAGAGGCGATAACCCCTGTCTTAATATCATCAGCGTCAGGAAGAGACAAGTGCTCTGCTGGAGTTACATAACACAAAAAATCAGCCCCCGACATAGCCGCCACAGCACCACCAATGGCACTAGTGATATGGTCATAGCCAGCACCTATGTCTGTCACCAAGGGGCCTAAAACATAAAAAGGTGCGCCATGACAGAGACTCTTTTCCAACTGGACATTGGCAATCACCTGGTCTAGGGGTAAATGCCCTGGACCTTCCACCATCACTTGGACACCAGCTTGCCAAGCACGCTCTACTAACTCACCAAGAATAACTAACTCTTCAATTTGAGCTCGGTCAGTAGCATCCGCTAAGCTTCCTGGGCGCATACCATCACCCAAACTCAAGGTAATATCAAATTTAAGAGCTACCTCCAGTAACCGGTCATAGTTCGCATAGAGAGGATTTTCTTGTTCATTATGCAACATCCAACCTATAAGGAAAGCACCACCTCGAGAGACTACATCCGTCACCCTCCGCTGGCGTCTCAGTCTTTCAATAGCTGATTGGGTAACACCGCAGTGGACTGTCATGAAATCAACTCCATCCTTCGCTTGCTCTTCAATCACAGCAAAGAGTTCATCTACAGTCATGTTTACAATAGCACCATGATTCCCAATAGCCTCAAGCCCAGCTTGGTATATTGGCACTGTTCCCAAAGGTAAGGGGCAAGCGACAACAAGGGCTCGCCTTACTGTCTGGATATTGCCTCCAGTACTTAAATCCATAACTGTGTCAGCTCCTGACTCAATAGCCACACGCAACTTTGCCAACTCAGTGTCCACAGTGCCAAAGTCTGAAGAGGAGCCAATATTAGCATTAACTTTAGTTCGTAATCCTTTACCTATACCACAGGGTACTAAGTGGGTATGGTTAACATTAGCTGGGATAACAATCGTCCCATCAGTCAAGCCCTGTAGAATAAAATCAATCTCAACACTCTCACTCTGAGCGACGTGTTGAATCTGAGATGAAATAACACCCTTTTGTGCTAATTGTCGCTGAGTCATTCTCTTCCTCCAAAATAAAAGACCAGGAGGCGTAGGCAAAAAGGCTAAACCTCTGGTCTCCAAAGCCGCTTTCCTACGCTCGCATTACCGAGATCAGGTTCCCAGGGTTCCCCGCTTTTAACGGAGTCTCAGCCAAACTTTTACCCAAGCACCCCTAGCGGCAAATTATATTCTCTCGGCTAATATGTTTATATTATACCAACAATTACAGGATAAGCAAAATTACTAAAAATTCATCATAGGTAGTAAGCGCGGCGGGCTCGCCAGAACAGACACAAGAACACTATTAAGCCAATAACAACTACTGCGCCAATAACCAGTATCATCAAGCTTCGAGTAGTAATCAGACTCACTTGAAATTTTTGAGTCTCTGTCCATTGTCCTACATTGCCCGCTCTATCTATAACTCTTACTCTCCAGTAGTAATTTCCAGGCGGTAAAGCTTCCGTCTCAGACAAGGTGTATTCAGAAGAAGTCAGTCCCTCTTTATCCAGAAGGAGAGAGGAAAATTCTGGTGCACCCGCAATTTGAAGAGCATAGCTCATACCATCGGGGTCAGCTACATCGCTCCAATCGAAATTAACTATCGCTGATGAAGAAAATATTTTCGGGATAAGAGTCGTGAAGTTCTTAGCAAGCCCAGCCGCGGCTGCTAATGCCGATGGAAAAACTCTTAACTGGCTGCCTCCTTTCGGAGATAACACCTCCGGAATAGAAAGTGAGGCTTCTTCAGCATCAGTGAGATTAAAATCAGCTTGAGCTGAATTGCCCAAACTATCAACTGCATTTACTTTATTTAGCCCTCCCTCAGTCTGAGGAATTTGAAAGGTGCTCTCAAAGCTTCCCAGGGTATCAGAGGTAACTTTACTAATTTCGACCTTACCTATAGTCAGTTTTACAGTCTGTTCGGCACCAAACCCAGTGCCGTTGATTCTAACCTTTTCCCCCACCTTTCCTGAATCAGGAGTTACCTTTATTTCTGGAATCACCTCAAATTTAAGTTTAGGAACAGTAGCAGCTGGGGTAAACGTACCATAAGCACCAATCTCATGAATACCGGGAGTACTGGCAGGAATATCAACTTTGACTTCCCAGCTACCATCGGGATTAGCCACCACGTTGTAAATAATTAATTCTCCATCAAAAGTTATAGTAACGCCGTCTTCGCTCGGATTGAAAGAGAAACCATTAAATTGTACAGTAGTCCCCACTGGTCCTTTTTCTGGTGTCATTTTCATCACCGGACCAATGATAAGAGCGACATTAGCTACCTCACCAACTCCGGTTGACTCACCAGAAGCATTAATGACGTGGTCACCTTTAGACACGTTAGAGACAGAGAAAGTAACCCCCCAACTGCCAGAAAAGTCAGCGTTAGTAGAGGCTGACACTTCTTTCCCATCGAGGGTCACTCTAATACCAGACTCAAGCTGGGAAAAACCGCTCCCCATGACAGCAATGCGTGCTCCTGATCGAGCCACATTTGGCTGTACCCATATCTTGGGCAACACTTTAAAACTAATTTCTGCTGAGCTATTCTTTGGTTGAGTATTATCAACAGCCTTAATCTGGTGATTACCTCGGGAGCTTTGCAGAACGTTGAAGATAGCTGAAAATTCTCCGGCCTCGGAAATGCGAACTTTACTGGCAACAATCGATTTGTCATAGTAAATAGTAGCCAGGCTGCCAGTAAAGCCAGTACCTCGAACCGTAACCGTCGTGCCCACTGTTCCTGATGATGGTTCAACAGTCAGAGCAGTAGACTGAGCAGAGGCATTGCCCAAAGGCACCGCTGCAATAATAAGAATGAAAACGATAAATAAAGTTAAAGTTTTGTTCATCGTTATCTCCTTACTTAGTTACAAAGAGAACAGCAAGTTCAAGCCTTTTGGAATTCATAAGAGATTCGCTCAGAGGGCAAGCTTACTGAAACTGGTTTCATCTCCAGACCTATTCGTAGTTCATTCTCAGGTATGCTCTTACTCACTCGTCCGAACATCCTTACCCCTCCCTCAAACTCCACCAACCCCAGGGTATAGGGCAGATCATCACCAAATCCAGTAGGTGCAAACGAAGGTAAAGTAGTAAAAGTAACGAGTTTTCCTTTCCCTTTTGGCTCAATCCATTCTACATCGCTAGAAAGGCATTGGCTACAATCCATTTTGGGTGGAGAAAACACCGCGCCACACTTTTTACAACGAGCAACCATGACTTTTCCTTGTTCTAAATACTTCACGAAATCAGCAGCCTTGGTTTCAGCAACAAAGCTAACTTTTCCGAACTTTTCGAAGCTCATTTTCACCTCCTGAGTATAGTCACATTACCGTAGAGCCCCACACCGCCAATATTGTGAACCAACCCAATCTTAGCTCCTTCCACCTGTACAGGACCAGCTTCCCCACGGAGCTGTTTAACAATGGTTCTTACCTGTGAACCGCCTGTAGCGCCAATAGGATGACCTTTAGATAGGAGCCCTCCATCAATATTAATAGGTATCTTCCCACCAATATAAGTTTGCTTGTCTCTTATTAGCTTACCTCCCTCCCCAGGTTTGCAGAAACCCAAGTCGCCATAAGCAATTATCTCAGCTATGGTAAAGCAATCGTGGACTTCAGCTACATCTATACCCTCCGGACCAACGCCAGCCATCTCGTATGCCTGCCTGGCTGCTTCACGAGCACATATGAAACTTATCATTGAATCCCGAAGGGTCATGTTCACGGAACTTGACCCAGCCCCAATACCAACAATCCAAACAGGAATACTTCTTGCCTTTTTGGCTTTGTTCTTTGAAGCTATTATCAAACAAGAAGCACCATCAGCATTGGCACAGCAGTCAAATTGTTTAAGCGGCGAAGCTATCACCCTTGATTTCAAAATCTCCTCTAATGTCAATTCCTTACGGAATGCCGCCTTTGGATTTTGGGTGGCATAGTGGGAGTTTTTCACCCGCACCAGCGCCAGCTCCTCCTCCGTGAGTCCATATTGATTCATATAAGCCCGGGCAAACATGGCGTAGTAAGCTGGCATCATAGTGCCAAAAGTAGATTCCCATATTATATCTGCTCCACGCCCCATCCTTTCCTGGACATCAGCCGAGCTTATCTCTGACATTTTCTGGAAGCCAATGACAGCTACAGCATCATGCAGTCCAGACTTTATAAGGGCATAAGCTGCCTTTAGACCTGTACTACTAGAAGAACAGATAGTTTCACAATAAAAAGTTGGCTTAGGAGTTAAGCCCAGATACTCCGAAATAACTCCGGCAGGGCTGCGCTGCCTATCATATTCTGGTGCGGAACAAATTATCGAGCCATCTAAATCTTTAGGAGATACGCCAGCATCTTCTACAGCTTCCTTAAAAGCCTCAAAACATAACTCCTGGATAGATATGCCACAGGCACGCGTAAATGCAGTTTGTCCAACTCCAATAATGGCTATTTCGTTCATTTTGCCTCCTGTAGCCTAAACTCAGTTTTACCATAAATGCAAGCAATCAGTATAGCATCTCTAAAATCCCTAGACAAGACAGTGTACTCATTATCCGGTATTTACCAAACCTGCAAGATTGGTGCTCAATAATGCTATAATCCAGTCTATGCAGAAGCTTACAGAAGGAGCAAAGAATTTAGGTTTAATACTCACCTCTCAACAACTGGAACAGTTCCACTCTTATTACGAAGAGCTCATCAAATGGAACGAACGGGTAAACCTTACCAGTATAACCAAATATGAAGAAGTACAAGTTAAACACTTTGTTGATTCTTTGACAGTACTCTTAGCTCTTACAGAGATACCCATAGGTTTGAAGGTTATCGACATCGGCAGTGGTGCTGGTCTACCTGGAATCCCTCTCAAGATAGTTTTCAATCAAATAAATTTGGTGCTCCTCGACTCAGTAGCCAAGAAAACAGCTTTTCTAAAACACCTCGTCCAATACCTGGGACTAGACGACGTAGAAGTGATCACCGGCAGGGCGGAAGAAATAGCCCATCAGCCTCAGTATCGAGAGCAATTCCATCTTGCTCTCTCCCGGGCTGTTGCCAAATTGCGCACCTTAGTTGAATTGACTGTACCCTTCTGCCAGTTAGGTGGAACGGTTATTGCTCAAAAGAAAGGCAAAATTCAGGCGGAAACAGACCAAGCTACTAAAGCCATAAACATCCTCGGCGGTAAATTACGAGAGGTCAAAAAGGTAAACTTGACAGGTCTTCCTGACCAGAGATACTTAGTAATAATTGACAAAATTAGTCACACACCCCATGATTATCCCCGGCGCCCTGGATTACCAGCACACCGCCCTATCTAAAAATGATAGAATGATGGAAGTTGAGAGAGGAGGTAAATAGATAGAATGTGGCGTCACCGTCGTTATTGGAAGTTTCATTTTGGTTTCCCACCCTTTGGCTTTTTTTCATGTATGGTCCCCGACCCTTCCCCAGCCGTGAGCAATATCTTCACATGCTTGAAGAATACAAGAAAGACCTCGAAGAGGAACTGAAAGAAATAGAAGGGGAAATTGAAGAGGTAAAACGAGGTTCCTGAGTTTGACTTGCCTAAGCGCAAGAACAGTAGTAGAATACATCTTAAAGAGCGCTACAAGGCGCTCCACTTTCTATTAAACAAGTTCTGAGGAGGACTCTAAAAGAGGTAGGGGCATATGGAAAAGGGAACCTGGAAAGTTAAGGTTGGATTAGCCCAGATGCTTAAAGGTGGCGTTATTATGGATGTAGTTACGCCTGAGCACGCCAAAATTGCTGAAGAGGCTGGTGCTTGTGCTGTGATGGCACTGGAGAGAGTCCCTGCTGATATCCGAGCTGCTGGTGGAGTAGCCCGAATGGCTGACCCGGCTAAAATCGTGGCTATAATGGAAGCAGTAACCATCCCGGTAATGGCTAAATGCCGCATCGGACATTTCGTTGAAGCTCAGGTATTGGAGGCATTGGGAGTTGACTACGTTGATGAATCTGAAGTTCTCACTCCGGCTGACGAAAGCCACCACATCTGGAAACATGATTTCAAAATTCCCTTTGTCTGCGGCTGTCGCGACCTGGGCGAAGCCTTGCGACGCATTGCCGAGGGCGCAGCCATGATTCGGACTAAGGGTGAAGCTGGCACCGGCAATATCGTTGAAGCTGTAAGACACATGCGAGCCGTTCAGGATGGTATTCGTAAGCTACAAGCCTTGCCCACAGATGAACTTGCTACTGAAGCCAAGAATCTCGGCGCCCCCCTTGAACTAATAATGGAGATTCATCAAACTGGGAAGCTACCCGTGGTCAATTTTGCTGCTGGCGGCGTAGCTACTCCAGCCGACGCCGCTTTAATGATGCAACTGGGTGCCGATGGTGTCTTTGTGGGTTCGGGGATTTTCAAATCCAGTAACCCGGAGGTCAGGGCTAAAGCTATTGTGAAAGCCACTACCCACTACCATGACCCGGCTATCATTGCTGAGGTCTCTAAAGCCCTGGGAGATGCCATGCCCGGGCTGGATATAAAAACTATACCCCCGCAGGAACTGTTAGCACCCAGAGGCTGGTAATATAGTTATGAAGATTGGTATCCTCGCCCTTCAAGGGGCTTTCCTCGAACATTCCATTATGTTACGTCACCTCGGCGTTAAAGCCGCTGAAGTACGTTTACCATCAGAACTAAACGATTTAGATGGTCTGATAATTCCCGGCGGTGAAAGCACAACCATCAGTCGACTAATGAAAGACTATGGACTTTACGAACCTATAAAAAAGTATGCCTCTCGAGACTTCCCTATTTTCGGCACCTGTGCTGGTATGATTCTGTTAGCCAAGAAAGCCAGTGACCTTCCCTTAGAGCCTTTGGGGATATTGGGTATTGAAGTCCAGCGAAATGCCTTCGGTAGGCAAAAAGACAGTTTCGAAACAAGCCTTTCTATTCCGGCCATAGGAGGAGAAGAAACCTTCCCTGGAGTCTTTATTCGGGCTCCAATAATAGACAAAGTAGAGCCAGGCGTTATGGTATTATGTCAATTAAACGGAGGTACCCCAGTAGCAGTAAGGCAAAAGAAAGTATTGGCTTGTGCCTTCCACCCTGAATTAACTGACGACCCCAGATTCCATGCCTATTTCCTGCAAATGGTCAAGGAGAAATAAACCTAAAAGATGTCCTTTCAAAAGGTAATTGTTGATGATTTAGATGCACTATTAACCATCCTCCCTCCCCATATTCGTGAACCCTTATATCAACAACCCGACCGCAGTGAACTATTAGAAGTAGTTTTGGACTTAGGGCGTTTCCCCGAGGCTCGTTATCCCAACCAGGAAGTGACCCTTGCCCCCCAAGAGGTCAATCAAGCAGACATTGATTACCTAACCAGCCGTGTCGGTATTTTCAGTGGTGACAACCGCGCTGGTATAGAGCGTACTCTTCACCGTATCTCAGCCATACGTAACCGCGAAGGACATATTGTTGGGTTGACTTGCCGTGTTGGTAGAGCTGTATTTGGTACCGTAAGGATCATCCAAGACTTGGTGGAATCAGGCAAAAGTGTTCTCCTCCTGGGCAGACCTGGAGTAGGTAAAACTACCATGCTCCGAGAAGTAGCCCGTGTTTTAGCCGATGACTTGAAAAAACGAGTTATTGTTGTCGATACTTCCAATGAAATTGCCGGCGATGGCGATATCCCTCACCCAGCCATAGGGCATGCTCGACGGATGCAGGTACCCACCCCAACTATGCAGCATGCAGTAATGATTGAAGCTGTAGAAAACCATATGCCCCAGGTCATCATCATCGACGAAATAGGAACTGAACTCGAAGCTCAAGCAGCTCGAACTATTGCTGAGCGGGGTGTGCAACTGATAGGTACAGCTCATGGTAACACCTTGGAGAATCTGATACTTAATCCCACCCTTTCCGACCTTGTTGGCGGTATCCAAACAGTCACTTTAGGAGATGAAGAAGCCCGGCGGCGGGGAACTCAAAAATCCATTCTTGAGCGGAAGGCACCCCCAACCTTTCAAGTAGTTGTTGAAATCCAAGAACGAGATAAAGTAACTATTCACCCCGACGTTAGTGAAGCTGTAGATGCTATCCTGCGCGGTCAGTTTCCTCAAGCCGAGGTTCGCTGGCTGGACAAGAGTGGCAAAATAAGAAAAGAAAAAGCTATGCCTGTTCCACTACCGCAAGAAACGGAATTAACCCCACCTGAAAGACCACCAAGATTATATCTTTTTGGTGTCAACCGGTCTCGTTTAGAAGACGCTGCTAAAGAAAGGCAAATCCCTCTGGAAATTGTCTCTGACTTAAGAAACGCCAACCTGTTACTGACAACTCGGAACTATTATCGGCGGAAGCCACAAAGAATCCGCGACGCTGAAGTTTCTGGAATGCCTATCTACGTTCTAAAAAGTAACAATTTGCCCCATATAAGGCAATGCTTGAGTACTCTCTATCCTCCCCACACTGCTCCGATAACCCGAGCCCTAAAAGAAGCCACGGAAGCCGTTACTCGATTGGTAAAAAGTGGGCAATCTATAGAACTCAGCCCACAAAGCGCCTATATCCGTCGTCTACAACATATTTTAGCCCGGCAACATAATCTTGTCTCCCAAAGTTTGGGGAAGGAACCAAAGAGGCGAGTGGTCATCTCCCGAAAGTCTCAGGATTAGAAGAATATAAGGCGAGACCAGAATTTCGCTAAAACAAGACAACTAAAGAAATTACAAGACCAGGAGCAGTCATTGAGTCTTTTTATCACCTTTGAAGGGGGAGAAGGCTGCGGTAAAAGCACCCAAGCCAAAGCTCTCCATAGACGCTTGCGCCGACAAGGTTACCAAGCTCACTTAGTTGAAGAACCTGGGGGTACCTCTTTAGGTCGCACACTACGGAGCTTTGTTAAATGGCCCAGGGGCCTGCCTTTAAAAATGAGGGACAAAGTCCTTGAAGCCACAGTGGGCGAGCAACTTTTCTTGTTACCTATGGTTCCCGAGGCCGAGCTTTTTCTTTTTGCAGCTTCGCGTGCTCAATTGCTAGTTGAAATTATTCAGCCACAACTTGCTCAGGGACACACCGTTGTCTGTGACAGATATGCTTTCTCCTCACTGGCATACCAAGGTTACGGCCGCGGGCTAGACCTGAAGCTAATAGAATCTATAAACCAACTTGCCACCCGTGGAATTTGGCCACAATTGGTTATCCTTCTTGATATTGATCCGGTAATAGGTCTTGCAAGAAGCAAGCGAAAGAACGAAGTCAGTCGTTTCGAAGAAGAAGACTTAGATTTCCACAAACGAGTTAGAGATGGTTATCTGAAACTAGCAGCTAAAGAGCCCGAACGCTGGCTCGTAATAGACGGTACTCTACCCAAAGCCAAAATTGGTAAAATTATCTGGGAAAAAGTAAGTCAATTATTATCCAGCAAAGGATACCTCTAATAAGATATGACTAAAAAAGATAAGGTAGTCATCGCTTTAAGCGGTGGCGTTGATTCATCTATGGCAGCAATCATACTCAAAGAAGCCGGCTATAATGTTATTGGTATCAGTATGCACCTGTGGTGTGAGGAAAAGTCAGGAACGATTAATCAACGCCGTCCTTGTTGTTCTTTAGCAAGCATCCGTGATGCTGAGCAAATATGCGCTTCTCTCAATTTACCTTTTTATGTCCTCAACTTCGAAGCGGAGTTTCAGCAATATGTAGTCAACTATTTTAGCCATGAATATCAGCAAGGCCGAACACCAAACCCCTGTATTGCCTGCAACCAGCATATAAAGTTCCACCTTCTGCTTAACCAAGCCTTAGCCCTCGGAGCTAATTACTTAGCTACCGGTCACTATGCCAGAATTGCCTATCACCACGACAGTTATCATCTTCTCAAAGCCGTTGACCCGAGCAAAGACCAATCTTATTTCCTGTATACTCTCGGGCAAGAACAACTTAAGCACCTTCTTTTCCCCACAGGTACCTATCATAAAGCTGAGATTCGGCGATTAGCCAGAGACAAAGGACTACTTGTAGCTGACAAAGAGGATAGCCAGGACCTGTGCTTCATCAATGACGACTATCGCTGTTTCTTGAATCGTTTCCAGACGCCAATACCAGGAAAGGCGGTCAATACAGAGGGCAGAATATTGGGAGAACACAAGGGGCTTTCCCATTACACCATAGGACAGAGATATACCCAAGTAACCTCTCCCGGTGACCATCTTTATATCGTAAAAATAAACTCAGACCTAAATCAGATTGTTGTCGGTAGGGAAGAAGAACTCTACAGCCAAAAATTGGTGGCTAAAGGAGTGAATTGGGTATCAGGAAAAGCCCCTACCGGACCTACTACCATGACTGCCAAGATACGTTACAAGTCACCGGAAGTGCCGGCTGATATTTTCCCTAATAAGGATTGGGTAGAAGTAGTCTTTGACCAACCTCAGCGAGCTATTACACCCGGGCAAGCGGTTGTCTTTTACCAAGGTGAAGAGGTGCTTGGAGGTGGAACCATCGAAGAATCTGAAATAACCTCTGGGCAGGAACAAATTCATGCCTCAGCTACCAAACTTTGACCACGAAAATAAACTCTGGAGTCAAGGATACCTCGTCGCTGGCGTTGACGAAGTGGGACGTGGCGCTTTAGCCGGTCCTGTTGTGGCTACGGCCGTTATCCTACCGCAGGGAATTGATTCACCCT
>Ga0129297_10000840_pt1 | contig 15240 bp, 14 predicted proteins | sample I18A1metaG_FD_94708 | JGI IMG/M metagenome (GOLD analysis project Ga0129297, IMG submission 94708) | Lake sediment bacterial and archeal communities from Gulf of Boni, Indonesia to study Microbial Dark Matter (Phase II) - ​I18A1 metaG | ecosystem: Environmental > Aquatic > Freshwater > Lake >... | reverse complement strand
CAACTTGCCCCTTTATGGCTTCAACAACTCTCGGGTGACAGTGGCCTACGATGCAAACGCCATAGCCACCGATGCAATCTATATACTCTTTATCGTTTACATCCCAGACTAGAGATCCTCTACCTTTTGCCAATACGACAGGCCTTTTTGAGAACACATTGGCCATGACCCTTTGCTCAGTTTCCATGACCTCCCTCTCATTCATTGCTGATCACAGTTCCATGTCTGTGTTCAAGAGAGGAAGAGATTGCGGTCTTCTCCAATCCGTCTGCAATTATAACCTTCTTAACGCCCCCCTCCAAAGCTTCGATTGCGGCGTAGACCTTTGTTATCATCCCATGTCCGATTTTCGGAAGAATCTCCTTCGCCTCGAATATAGTCAACTTAGAAACTAGGTTTCCATCTATCGTAACACCCTCTACATCTGTCAATAGTACAAGAGCGTCCGCTTTGAGAGCTGCACCTATGTACGCTGCAGCCCTATCTCCATCTACATTCAACTGCTCAAATTCATTACCAATAGCCACTGGTGCTACGATTGGAACGTATCCGTTGGAGAGAAGAAGTCTTAGAAGTGAAGCATTGATGTCAACTATCTTTCCACTGTAGTCTCCATCAATTACTCTTCGTCTTCCTCTCTCATCTAAGATTATCAGATGTTTCTTTCTTTCAGCCTTTATCAGCGACCCGTCTAACCCTGATAATCCGACTGCATGTATACCTTTACTCTCTAAGGCTGAAACGAGTTGCTTGTTGATCTTCCCTACTGTTACCATAGTGTATATCTCAGCTGTCTCCTTGTCTGTGTAGCGACTTCGAAATCCTCGTGGTGACACAACAAACTTTTGTTCGAACCCTAGTTTCGAAGCAAGATTTGTCACCTCAACTCCTCCGCCGTGAACCAGCACGACCTCGCTACTTAGAAGCGTGTTTTTCAAATCTTCCACAAAGAGCTGTGAGACGCCCTCCTCTAGGGTGCTACCTCCTATCTTGACGATTACTAGCATCCCAAGTCACACCGGATGAAAGCCCGAAGACTCCAGCGCGGTCTTCTAATGGATACCCAGCATAATGTTGAGACATTGAACCGCTTGTCCTGAGGCGCCTTTGATCATATTGTCGATTGCAGAGAAGATAACGAGGCGATTAACGTGTTCGTCCATCTCAAAGCCTATGTCGCAGAAGTTTGAGCCTACCACAATCTTTGGGTCAGGCAAACGGTATAGACCTTTTCTATCTCTAATGAATCGCATGAAGGGTTCATCTTGATAGAATGAGCGGTAGGTCTTCCAGACATCCTGAATGGTTAACGGTTTGGAAGTGAAGGCATGAATAGTGGATAGGATTCCTCGAACCATGTTAACGGCGTGTGGAGAAAATGATATTCTAAGCGGCCTACTTGATAGACGATTTAACTCTTGTTCAACTTCTGCGATGTGCCTATGCCCTGTGGGTTTGTAGGGTCTGACCCCGCCGAATCGTTCTGGGTGATGCGTTGCCAGCGAGGGCTTTCCTCCAGCGCCTGAAGACCCTATCTTCACGTCTACAACAATTCTATCGGTCTCGATCGCGTCAGCTCTTACTATAGGAGCGAGGCCTAGAATAGTTGCGGCAGCCATGCACCCTGGACATGCCACTAACTGTGCGTCACGAATCTCACGCCTATGAATCTCAGGTAGGCCATAAACTGCTTGTTCAAGTAGCTCTTGTTGCTCATGTTTCCATCCGTACCATTCAACGTAGTGAGCAGGGTTCCTTAGGCGAAAGTCAGCACCCATATCTATGACACGCAGTCCCGCCTCTAAAAGCGCTGGAACCATATTCCTCGAATCTCCGTGCGGCACTGCTGTGAAGACCACATCGCACTTCTCTGTAAGCAGAGACACATCAAATGGAGAAAACTTGATGTCAGTAAGACCCCTCAAGTTTGCGTGAACTCTAAATACGTAGTCCCCGGCATGTTGACGCGAAATGATCGTCGTAACCTTCACTTGAGGATGAAAAAGCAAAATACGAAGTAATTCGCCTCCAACATATCCTGATCCGCCCACAATTCCAACTCTTATTTCATGCTTTGTCGACAAACTGGCTCCCTCCGGCATCATTGAGTAGGCTTCGCGCGCATTTGAAGAGCAGTACTGCGAGGTTTGCGCCTGCAATTAGACGAGTTTGCTCCCAAAACTCCGGGCAAGAGTTTGCTTCATGGAATAGTACCTTATGTCGCCGTACGCTTTCTTGGATGATGCTTCTGATTTTCTGGTATGCTTCAGAATTCATGTAGTCCTCAAAGGCATTCTCCAGCCTAGAGTTCCAAGATGAGAAGTCGTGGAGCTTACTCTGGTCGCGCTTGATTTCTTTGATTCTTTCGAACAGAGGAACAAGTCTATCCAAACGTGCTTGAATATCGGCTTTATCGAAGAACTCGTCGTCACCTACTATCGGCATTCCATCTAGCGCTAAGACCCATGCCTCGGTTTGTTCTCCAACAGCCTCACCGCATCTGACTGCGACATTTTGGAGTGAGATTGGCAGGTCAACGTCGAATACCATGTTACCGAGGTATGTGTTCGTCCTAAAGTCGCGAAATCCACCTCTTGCAAGCGCCCTCGGGTGGCAGTACGGCTCTTTCCCACGCTCCTTCGCAACTATGACCCTTAAGTCATAGAACCATTTCTCAACCATTTCCTGCGCAAGAAACCCTATTGGATTCGAGATCGAAGGTTCTGTCTCCTCAAGAATCATTAAGAGGTCCTTTAGGTTCCTAGCGCGCCTAACTTCCTTCCCGTGACTTCCAGCATCCGGCTTGATGACGATCTCTTTATCTCCGAGCGTCTGTTGCATTAGACAAGCGATTTCCTCCTCGTTATGTACAACGCCTCCATCCTTCCTTGGCTCATGTGAGTCGAGGGGGACGTACATCGTCTTCGGTATTGGCACTCCGCTCTTCCAAAATTTGAGCAATGTCCAGAGCTTGCTAAAGCAAGTGTGCTCCACAGAAAATGGGTTTAAGACCTTTTTGTCCAGAGTCTCTAGAATCCTAGCTGCATAGAGTCGTCTGTTCTTACTCTGCGCTCGATTCAGCACCACGTCTACACTCTCGATAAGATCGTGGTAGGTCTTGTTCCTATTTCGAATGTCGATTCCCATATTCCCTATAGAAACTAGGAGCTTCCGAAATGGAATTTGAACCAAGTCTACGCCGAGTTCCTTTGCAGTGAGCTTTATGCCAAGTTCATCGGTTTCCGCTTGCTCATATAATATCGCGATACTCATTTTCGTGTGCCTTCTCAAACGGAAAAGTTGATTACATATCTAAGGAGATTGGCACGAATCTAGGAGGAGATAGAGCCGTCGAAAGTTTTTAGAGATTTTTGGATTCACGTACCCGGGTCGGTAGGCTACTCTCCCCAGTCTTCCCCCTCGATGACAATTTGCTTTAGCTGAATTCTTCCTTCGTCGTCTTGCTTGATTTCAAGCTCGAGGCCACAGTCTGGGCAGCTGACAATTTCACCTTTTGCGGCGTCTTCAGGAACCTCGAACTCTACGTCACAGTCTGGGCATCTTGCTTTCAACATCATCATCTCGCGTTTGCTTCTACGTACTTTGTTACCTTGTTTCGAGAACCATAAAGATGCTTGCCTCATTTAAAGGCTTTTCGGCGCAATCTGCTCGTGAATCGAACCGAAATTGGTCCCTTGGTACGAAAAGGCGCGCTCAGCAGGGCTCATTACATCCTCATTGAAAAGTGTAAAGTCCTACCGCTGTCTGTTCGCTGAATATACGCCTTTCAGTTAATCTCGACCGTATTCTCTAAGGAAAGAGCAAGACAGGCCATCCTTCTCAATGAGAGCGGCCAATCAACGCCATGTTCTTAGAACTATCATAGTATTGGTCTGCGCAATCCCTTCTACTTGTCTTATGTTGTCGATGCATTTGTTTATTTCGGCGATGTCCGAACCCAAAAGCGAAACCACTATGTCGAATTGCCCTGTCACTTCATGCACGATCTTTACTCCTTCCACTTTCTTCAGCTCCTCAGAAACTTGTGGGTTGGGGACTGAAGGGTTCACTGACACGAGACAGAACGCTCTCACAAGATTCTTGTCCTCTGCGGTATCTATCGTAAACCGTTGGATAGCGCCTGTTTCTACTAGATTCTTAATTCTCTTCCTGACGGCGCCTTCTGACAAGCCGATATCTTTTGCTAGGCTCGTATAAGTGATTCTTGAGTTCTGTCTAAGAGCTTCAATTACCTTTTTGTCAATGTCATCCATACGCTTATTCTCCATTATATGAAGAATCACGTCAACCTAAACATCTTTCCCCGCGGAGGTTAGAGTTTCTGACAACATTTAGATCAAATGCTCATTTCTGCCAAATGTCAGTCGGCTCCGAATATACCCTCTTGTTCGCGCAGCTTCTTAAGCGACATAGCGTAGTTCGGAATTAGTACTAGTACCTTATCTCAGATCGATCTCAATGGATGCTCAACTTATATCACGTCAGTAACTTGTCGTCGTACTCGACTTTTGAAAGAAACTCATGTCCTGTGTCCGTGACCAGTACAACGTCTTCTAGGCGAACCCCGCCGATTTCTGGATGGAATATTCCTGGTTCAACGCAGACAACCACATTCTTCTCAAAAAGCTTCTCCTTAAGAATCACAGCTGCTGGGTGAGTTCCTATAGTCGGCAGTTCATAGAGACTTGTTCCTATTCCATGACCTGTCTCATGCTCATGTTGATATTTGCCGTAGCCAGCTTTCTCGATTATCCTTCGAGCCTTCTTGTCGACATCGTTTGGGTTCACGCCGGGTTTAACCATTTCTATGGCTTTCATATGGGATTCATATACCGTTTTATAGATCTCCTTCTGCTTCTCATTTGGTTTGCCGATGATCTTCGTTCTCGTGTATTCCGCGCAGTATCCATAGTAGATACATCCTAAATCGACTAAGAAAAGATCCCCCTGTCGAATCATACGCTCCGAGGAGTATCTTTGAAGCAAGGCTGTATTTTCACCGGAAACGCACAAAGGTGCGAATGTGTACCATTCCGCCCCGTTCATCATCATAGCATGTACACCAGCAGCGCCAGCTTGGAATTCCCTTACGCCAGGCTTCGCCGCGTCTAGAGCGGCTTGAACCCCTGTATCCGCGATCGCAGTTGCCTCTCTCATTATTTTCACTTCATCATCACTCTTGACGGCTTTGGCTGAGAGTATGGGTTCAGTTGCATCGACGAACGCTGCTTTGGAGCATTCTTTCTTCAACTGCTCATATCCGTGGACTGAGTGAGGTGTATCCACCCCGATCTTCCCGCAGCTGGCTTTGTAGTCGCTTAGGACTTCCTTAATGGCCTTCGCCCATTCTGTTCCAGCGAAGGGGACAACTCTAACATCTTTGACCCAAGGCATATTCCTCTTAGCGTTGGCCAAGTCGGCGTGCCCGACCATCAAGACTGGCTCATCAGTTCTGGTAAGTACTGTCGCAAATCTTGTCACGAAGAACATGCTGGCTAAGTATCTGCAGTCAGTCGTGTATCTGACATTCTCGTTACGAACCATGACTAGTGTGTCCAAATCGTATTCTTTCATCTCGTGTCTTAGTCTTTCGACTCTCCATTTACGGAGATTATCCCAGTCGACGCCTTGTCTCCCAGAGGGACAGAGAGGTGTAGCCAAGATTTCACTTCCAATATTAGGTTTCTTCTATCAATCCATAAAGGCTTCCTTACTGAATATTCTTAACATTATGCTCACAGTTCTGAATCGAACTATATGCAACTTTATATCGGAACCCCAACGGCTTCGATTGATATATTGAGAATTCCAATCTAAATTCCGCTGAACTCAACGCTAGCTTCTGCCGCTCTCCATTTCCGAGCATGATCCCATCATGGAATCGTAAGAGCCCTTATGGTTTCCGCTGGGCGATCAAAAGTCAATCGTCTGGTGGCTCATGCGTCCAGATTCGGTAGAGAGCGGTTAAGTATTGGTCGCGGTTCAAAGGGCTCTTCGAGGCTATGGATGGGGAGATTGGCTTCTCCCTCTTTCAAATTCCGCAGAGTTCTACTCCAACGCCGTCTTTCATCGATAGACTTGAGGATGGATGGTTCGTTTGACTGAAAGCTAGAAGATAACGTCAGTCTTGATAGATAGCCCTGACTTTCCGAATAGGATTCTTAACGTGAACGGTTTAGTCTATTTGAGGATGCACGGTATAACCTCTTGGTGCAGCTACGAAGAATTGAATTAGATAGCGTCCAGAACAAGGAACGCCGATCCCAAGAAAGTCTAGGTATTCTTCAATAACAACCATAACATGCTAGATAGAGCGAAGCATGAAAGATACCTTAAGCTAGCTCACTATTTCTCCTTGCAGGTAAGCCTCATCCACCTCAATTCGATTATCATCAGTCCGAACAGCATAAGGGTGTTCAATGCCCAAAAGGCAAGTTCTAAAGGTTCCATCCCGTTTCACTCCCCAATCACCATGCAAGTAAGCCTAGACAGCCGAATAATATCAGATAGGACTTTCTATCAATGAACTAGTCAAGAATTATGCAGAATTCTTAGACTCGTTTGTATGCGCTTGTCTCTAATAGTATTGCCAGCACCGAAAGCCCTTGACCGCCTCAGGCATGGTCATTCATGCCATCAAAGATTTCTTTTTATATGAACCTTTGAGAGCAGCACTACAATTACCGAGATGCCCAGCCACCTTAACCCAGTTTTTCGGGCGGATATTCCTAGAAAACGTTGAGAAAAACGAAGACTCAAGAGTGAGATCAAGATTGAAACTTTCAACACCAATTACAGTCTTCACGGATAAACCCGTAAATGAACTATTTTGGCCGTCGATTTGAGATCAATGTCGACTCTAAATCAGCCGTTGAGGGACGTTGCCAGGTGAATGAGAGCCGTGATACTGCAAACCATATCGTTTTAGCCTCTCACCCACATGCCCATAAAGGATTAATTCTTCAATCTCAACCTCTCGAGCCAAAGAAAGATGGATCTGTTCAAGCCTCTCAATCAAATTCTGATAACTCTCCTCTGTAGAGAAAGATGTCATCACCGCTGGATGACATTTCACTCCTGTATCTGTCATGTTCTGCAAGGCTTTGAGTTGAAGATTGAAGCTTTCAGGTTTAGCGCCAGTCAATCTCATGAATTCGCCTTCATTACATCCTTTGAGTGATACTCGAACATGAAGGAATCGATATCGGGACAGGTCTTCAGCATAAGATGAATCGGTGCCGATCAAGATGCCGTTGGTTTCAAGGATGAATCTGCTGCCTCTACTCAGTTCTAGTTCATCGAGCAGCTGAAGAAGGTGTCTCCTCCCTATCGTCGGCTCCCCTCCGCTAACACGAAGTTGATCAAAGCTCTTCTTTTCAGCTATACTGAGTAGCCGATGAGCAACATCGCTCGGAGAATAGAAAGTTCCGACCTCAGAAGGCCTATGTAGGATCCTGTCCGAAACCCAGCAGAACCTGCAGAGTAGCCCGCAACCGACTACATCAGCCGTAGCTATGCCGCCGTACCATCTGTCCGGCCTGAACCTGTAGTATTTCTTAAGTTGCTTGTTATCTAGATTTTTCGTAACAAGCTTCTCTAGTGCGCGATGTCTTTCTGCTGGGTCGTATTCCAAAGCGAGAGCTGCCCTTCTTTCTTTGTACTGAGTGTACTCAAAGATCTGTCAAGAGGTCAGGATTGTTGGTGACGACTCCGTCGACACCCATTCTTACGTAATGTTCGATTTCTTCTCGAGTATCTACGGTCCATATATTGACCGTCAGATGGTTACTATGCGCATCATCGATCATTCGAACTGTAACATCCTTGTAGTACGGAAATAATGCATTAGCATTCGCGTCTAATGCAAGTTGCGAGGGTTTAACAGGTGCAGATCTAAAGATTACTCCTGTCTTAAGTTGAGGATTCAGTTCCTTAATCCTCTTTACCGCGGAATGTATGAATGATGTCACTAGGGTTTGGTCAACGAAACTATCTTCAGAAAGGATCTCAGCAATCTTTCCAGTTGTTTTGGGATCTTTCAGTTCTATTACGAGGCCAACTTTACCCTTCGCTAGATCAATAACTTCTTGTAGTGTCGGTATTCTTTCCCCTTTACCGGCGTCAAGCTTTCTAAGCTCACTGAAACTCGTTTGATGAACATAGCCTCTCCCATTCGTGGTTCTTTCAAGTGTCTCATCGTGAAATACTACGATCTGGCCATCCCTGGTCTCTCTAACATCAACCTCAACCATGTCCACAGCGTATCCTAACGCTCGCTTGATCGCTCGCAGAGTATTCTCGGGCTCGTAAGCGCTCGCACCCCTATGCGCTATCTTCAGAATATTGGCCATACGTTCCTCAGGCTCTCCTAACCCGGATGCACGTAGATCGCCACGTCAGACTCTCTTGACAACGCTCGGCTTACTCTCAATCTTACTGATTGTTCCTTTACGGACGTAAGATTCGTCAAGAGCTCTCGTTGCATACAGGTTCACTAGAGTATTCGCACTGGCTTCACCCGTTAGTTTCCCGAGGCTCCCCTTCACCTGCCTCCATTTCAGTTTGGTTCGCCCACTTTTCGAGTTATATATTACCCCGAGGACGTTAGAGACGCGGGTGAATTGTATGTCCCTCACCTTCTGTACAGTCTCCTTATCCTCGGCCTCAACGTACATCGTCCCTCGTTCAGCGGGCCTCTCTGGAAAGACCTTGTCGTCTTCCATTAGTTCTTCAGGAATGAAGGATTGACAGGTGCTTAAAACCATGAACCTCCTCAAATTCTCCAACGGGCAGACTGCGTCTACCTTCATCTCTCAGTCCTCTACAACTATGAATGGGATTACCTGAATGATTACGCACTAGCCTATTTTCAAGCAGGTCCAAAGAAAAGAATATTTTGGAGCAACGCAACGCATGCCCGAGCAGCGCCATCTTTAGCCGCTTCGCTCAAATCGATGCTCACGGTTACGAATCTAAGAGGCTTTTCACCAGACTGAATCAGTGTACTTATCTTCTTAAGAGGAATATATCACATCGCCAGCTGCCACTTTCTTCTCCGCATGATCTATCGTTATCCTTCCAGCACCTTCAGTTACATAGCTGACTTCTTCAACATTCTCGTGAGGATGAGGAGTGCATTGCTGTGCCACTCTCTAGTGTGATATCCCATACCACTAGAAGATAAGCTGCGCCCATCCTCAAGACCGAGATTGTTTTTGAATCCTTTTCACGATCATGCGCTGGGCACTGATTGCCTCTTGGTGCATCAGTTGCCAAAAACTTCTTACATTATACGGAGGGCCAGAACAATATTCTAATTGGGTATTGGAAGAACAAAAAGTATGCGGCCGCCATCATCACTATGCTTTCCGCGAGCCTTCGGTCATTCTGGAAGAAGATTGTGTTGATCATGCATATCGACGGTATCGTAGCCAGTATGTAGAACGAGAATAGTGGATGAGAGAAGATAAAGTAGGATGGAAACCAAACGAAATATGTTATTGAGAACCAGATGAGACCGAACAAAGAGAGCCGATCCTTCGTCCTCTTGAGATTATATATTGAATACGGAACTGAGACCAGCGATAAACCTGAAACAAATGGGTTGAAGACTTCTAAGTATGGAATTCTAGCGACGGACAGATCTCCGTAATAGTAGTTACTTGGCGAGAAGATCCAAGTCCACGGCCCTGGTTCATCACTCCTACGCCAGTTCGTGGAGGTGTGGATCCCCAACATGTATTTTAAGTGGTTGACAGGATTCGAGAACATCTCCAGACCCGGTCCGGTGTAGACCCGATCGAAAATATATAAGAAGATTAGGATCGACGCTAGGAAAACGCTTAGCCAAATCACTATCTTCATCCATCGGATAGATTTCACCCAAGCTCTAATGGATAGAGAAAACCGGTCGAAGATGTGATAAAGAATTAGGATTGGGGCTGTAAGAGCTGCGTTGAGTTTGCATACCGCCCCAAGTCCAGCCACTACAGCAGACCTGGCGAACTGATTCTTGAAGAAGAGGTGGAAACTCAAGATCATAAAGAAGATGAAGAAGACATCTAGCAGAGCGAGCGAACTGAAAGTGAAGAACATCTTCTCAAAAGAGAGTAAGGCGGCCGACATGAATGCAGTCCATTCATTCTTAGAAATCTCCTTCACAAGAAGATACAACGCCAGAATCGATAAGACGCCGAAGACCACACTAAAGATACGCCATCCAAGCGGATTATCTCCGAACAGAGTTATTCCCGTCGCTATGAGAACTTGAGCCAACGGAGGATGTTCAGGTCTCAGATTGACCCCGTCTTGAATTATCCTCTTCGCCGACGGTACATACCAATACTCGTCGAAAACATATGTTCTAGGAAGACCGATTATCAATAAGTGAAGACCTAGATAGATCAGCAGCAGGAAAACTATCTTCTTCATCCCAGAACACTTGAATATTCTCATATGGTTATGATGTTCCTTAAAGAAAAGCTTGAATCCTCGGATGAAGCTTGTGGATTAGGCTAGGCGCTTATATCATGGTCAACTTGGATTCAGTCTCAAAGGATATTGAACTCTTCCATCGTGAGAAGGAAAATGAATTCTATCTAAACTGGAGTGGACTCAAGGATGAAATGAATCTCTCCTCGATCTATATGAAGTATAGGCATTTATTCAGGAAGGATTTGATCCTAAACGTCAAAGCGACGAGAGAAAAAGTTTCCGGGGACAAAGAGAGACGACTTAGGTACCTTCAGCAGTTTTTGACAAGTAACTACCTTGAGATGACTGTAAAGGAACTCACTGACAGACGTGAGACGGCGGAAGCGCAGGATATCGTACAAGTTAACTCTGAAGAGATTCCTTTCAGATTCGCAGCCGTCAAAATGGCGAACGAGCCAGACAGAGCTGTAAGAGGAAAAATATACGCTGCAAGAAACAGTGTGATAGAAAGAATCAATGTAATCTTGCAAGAACGAATGCAGAAGCTGCACGAGACAGCTAGAAAGTTGGGCTACCAAGATTATGTAGCTCTTTACAGAGACATTAAAAGAATTGACCTTTACGGTCTTGAAAACGTAATGCGTGACCTTATCGATAGAACAGATCGTTTGTATACGGAGAAGATGGGGAAATTAGTTAGAGCTAAACTAGGGATTGAGCTTGAGGCTGCTGAGAAGCACGATATATCCTATCTATTCAGAGGAAAAAAGTTCGACAGCTACTTTAAGAAGGAAGTGATGGTCGAAACGTTGAAACGCACTTTGAACGGCATTGGAATACGGCTAGACGAACAGAAGAACATTCACTTGGATACAGTAGAGAGGCCCAAGAAGTCTCCCCGAGCATTCGTTTCCGCAATAAAGGTTCCCGACGATGTTAAGCTCGTTGTTATGCCGATTGGCGGCCACGATGATTACACAACGCTCTTCCATGAAGCTGGACATGCCGAACACTTCGGCTCAGTGGATTCCAGTCTAGAACTTGAATACAAGTACTTGGGAGATAGCTCTGTGACCGAAAGTTACGCTTTCATCTTTGAATATCTAGTCCATGATCAGAATTGGCTTGAGATGCAGATCCCTCTAGACCGCTTCAATGAGTACTTGGATTTCGCTTACTTGAACAAACTCTTTTTCTTAAGACGGTATGGTGCAAAACTCTCATATGAGCTCAAGCTTCACAGAAACTCGTTGGAAGGAATGGATGAGATTTATAAGACGACGCTTGAACAGTCTCTCAAGTTCATTCATCCAAGAAGCCATTACCTTTCCGACGTAGACGATGGATTCTATTGTGCTCATTATCTCAGGGCTTGGATTCTTGAAACTCAACTTAGAGCTGTTCTGAAGGATAAATTTGGCGAGGAATGGTTCAATTCGCTTGACGCAGGGCAGTTTCTGAAAGATTTGTGGTCTAAAGGTCAGAAGTACGATGCGTTGGAGACCGCTCAAATACTTGGGTATGAAGGATTGGATGCTACTCCACTAGTAAAAGAGATCGAAAAGCATTTCCGCTAGACCACTCTTCCAACGATTATTGGCTGAGCTTCTCTTTCGCGTCTTCATCAGAAACCATTGAAGATTTCACCTGCCTTTCAGCAGCCTGTATGTGTATCTTGCCGGTCTTACCCCCACTGCGAACGTAGGTTTGTACCAAAGTACCCTACTGGATCCCATCCGATCGTCATAACGTTAAGTTTCTCATCCTCCCAGACGTTGACAGAAGAAGCCCTCCACGGTCAAGCACCGCGTATGTTTCTGTTACATAGTCGGTCGGCATCACTTCGAGTTTCATCATCAGAACCACTGCTCCCTGAGTCTATATCCAAAGGTTTAAAGGCTTTCCAATCGTCCTGATATGAGATTTCATAAAATTCATAAATGGAAAAGGAGATTTCAATAGGGCTCTTCAGCATTATTGAAGCGCCTTTCGGCTGGTGACGATCGTGAGATCCATGCTTCACATATGCACACGTATACGTAGGGTGAATCAAAAACGCTACGATCGTGAGAAGAAACTGATAATGGGTATGAATCCCCAAAGCTTGCAGTTGGCACTCTGGACAGCTTTCACAATGCTCTTCATCCTGAATCTCCTTGACATTGCAAGTACAATTTATGCACTGAAGACCATTTCATTTGCCTACGAGACGAACACCATCTTCGCTGCTCTTCTCCACGGCATGAGTGGAGCAGGACTTGCCGCAGCCGTGTTCATGAAGCTCATCATCCTTGTTGTTCCTTTCACGGTTGTATATTATCCTCTCGCCAAGAATAGACATGAGTTGGCTCTTAGAGTCGTTAAGCTCGGTCTACTTCTGGGAATGGTATCAAGTATTCCGTTATACACGTTGATCGTGGCAAAGAACTTCTGGATTATCTCCACCTTTCTCAGGTAGATTCCCAGTCGATTTACATCCCCATCAAGAAGCCCCGCGCCAATGCTGAACCCATCATCCTTCTGATACTTGCGGGGAATATCTCCAATTCTCCCAGATGAGATTCTTGAAGCGCTTGAGCAATCGAACGATCATCCAAGTTCTTCTCTCGAAGATTACCTACAAAACCTTTCCAATCCTCAGCGACCTCCAAACCTTTTCTCAAGACCTCCCTCGCCCCACTCCCAATAACTGCGCCAAAGTGAGGGAAAGCCAAGATATTGACATCATATGTCAACAGTTTCTTGATCGAAGCAGTATAGTTATCGTAGTCGAAGCTTGGAGGAAAACTCGTCGGTGTAATCATTTTGGAAATAGGCCCGAAAGTTCCAACAGCGTCACCGCAAAACAGTAAGCCGGTCTTCTTTTCATAAAAAGCAAAATGATCCGACGTGTGTCCCGGGCTGTATACTGTTTCAAGCTCGTAATCGTGGCCAAGCCGGAAAGTCTTCTTATCATCCAGAACCAAGATCTTCCCCTCATCTCTGATAGGTTCCATCGGAACCGCAAATCTTCCGAACAGTTCCCTAGCTCCCTTATTGATCTTTGATGGATCCACAAGATGTTTCTTCGCGAATTCATGCACTCCAACTTGAGCGTTTGGAAAATGTTTTAGTAATATAGCTGCTCCTCCTGCATGGTCATGATGGCGATGGCTTACCATTATGTACCGAACCGCGTTGAAGTCGATGCCTAGAACACTCATGGCAGTTGTCAGCCCATCTGTAGAGTCAGCGGTTCCTGAATCTAGGACGATTGTCATCTCTCCTTTCAGAATATAGAGCGAGATCATTCCTCGTATTCCGTACCCACAGACATCAACTAGGTAAATGTCGTCAGCAATCTGGCTTGTGTTTGTGACTACATTCTCCTCCACTTTCCTCGCCACTTTGCTGAGTCCGTAAACCACATGGAATGTTAAACCTTGCGTTTCCGAGTGACTGATACAGCTTCTCTATGATAAGACGCAGGGTTGATCGGATGATAAATCATCTGCGCTGTATATTCAAACAATTCCAGTCCACACCCAAAGGTTTTGCCCAAGGCCGCGATCAAGGAACCTCTGCCCAGAAAACCGTTAAGCGTGCTTAATCGCGCCTCACTGACCGCGCCTATAGAAGAATGAGTCTACCCGACGTTTGGAGGCAAAGCATAATTAACATGTATTCGTCAATAAGACGCTCTTTTGCGGGGCGATTTCTCTTGAATCACAAAATTCATCTGTAATGCGCAATGCATGTACGTTCTCCAGCCGTGACATCGAAGAGACTGACTGGGAAGATACAGCAGACTGTCCGGCGTTCGTAAGAAATTGATGTTTAGAGAACGCCCCTCACAATGACAAGATCTTGGCTACAGATGCCGTCTGCACGCTTCCAAGGCCGACATCTACTTCCTTTCAGAACCCGCAACTCTTCCTACTCGAATCCACAGAAACTTGAGACACTCGCAATGAAATGTGCAAAATAAATAAATAGTTAGTATCCGGTTAACTTCGATCGTACGCGACTCAGCCCACCAGAAGCTTTTTATCACTAGTCTATGGCGATATGTAGGATTCTACGGTGAGACTTGTGTCCATCCCAAGGCGTTTGAAAAGACCTCGTCGATTGTTAAGTGCAACACCAATTTTGACCGCACTCAGTAACATTACTGCCGATCGAAATTCCCTCTCTCAAGTTTGCCTTGCGCGAATAAGTTTGGAAACGCGTCAGTACAGAGTTTTATATAAAACTGTCTAAAAATCTTAATACGCATCCCAGGTCGTAGTCTACCTTCACTCCACTGGGAGCCTGACTCTCACTTGAACTCATTCACAGAGGACTTCATCGGTAGCCTAAACGATGCTTCACCATTCGGTGAGGAGGAGAATCGATGACACCAGCCTTGAAAGTTATTACAAAAATTCGAAAACGAGACGGAAGGATCGTCAACTTCGACAAAGAAAAAATCACGAATGCCATTTTCAAAGCAGCTGTAGCCGTCGGCGGTAAGGACAGAAAACTAGCCGAAGAACTGTCCAGTAAAGTTGTAGCGATTTTGGAGGAACGGTTTGACGGTCACACTACTCCAAGCGTTGAAGAAATCCAAGATGCCGTAGAGAAAGTTCTTATAGAAAACGGACACGCAAGAACCGCTAAGGCATACATTCTCTACCGCCAGAAACGCAAGGAGATTCGCGAAGCCAAAACTGTTTTGATGGACACTGAGTTCGATGCGCGATTGTCTCCTAACGCAATAGCCGTCTTGGAAAGACGATACCTAAGGAGGGATGAGAGCGGGAGAAT
>Ga0129297_10000839_pt1 | contig 15240 bp, 24 predicted proteins | sample I18A1metaG_FD_94708 | JGI IMG/M metagenome (GOLD analysis project Ga0129297, IMG submission 94708) | Lake sediment bacterial and archeal communities from Gulf of Boni, Indonesia to study Microbial Dark Matter (Phase II) - ​I18A1 metaG | ecosystem: Environmental > Aquatic > Freshwater > Lake >... | reverse complement strand
GCGGGAAACAGCGAGGTCCCGGTCGTCATAACATACTATCAGAGAGGTGCCCCCGCGACTGGACTTCCCACGCGGCATGGGCAAGACGACCTGAGATTCGCAATTCATGCTGCTCACGGTGAGTTTGCCAGGATCGTGTTGGCGTCTGGGGACATTCGCGAATGCTTCTATGACGCAGCGCTCGCATTCAACTATGCAGAACGCTTCCAGATGCCCGTAATCCATCTCATCGACAAGGCACTGGCTAACAGTAGCAATACCTACCCAACCTTTGACACTTCCAACATAAAGATCGAGAGGGGCGAGTTCCTCGACGCCGAAGCTCTGGGAAGACTTCTGCAGAAAGAAGGCCAGTACAAACGTTTCCAGTTCACGGATTCAGGGATCTCACCGAGAATAGCGCTCGGAACTCCAGGGACTCTCCTCTGGAATACTGGGGACGAACACGATGAGAAGGGACACATCAGCGAGAACCCGACGATCAGGACGCGAATGATGGAGAAGCGTATGAAGAAGCTCGAAGTCGTCGAGCGAGAGATTCCGGCTTCAGAGAAGTTCAACTTCTTTGGTGCCGACGACGCGGCGGCAACTCTCGTCAGTTGGGGATCTCCGAAAGGAGCGATTCTTGAAGCGAAAGAACGACTTGAGGCCGAAGGAACGAAGATCAGTTTCTTGCAGATCCGTCTCGTCCACCCGTTCCCCACTGCAGAAGTCTCGCGATTACTCAACAACACGCAGAAGATCATCGATGTCGAGATGAACTACTCTGGCCAACTTGCCGGGATAATCCGAGAGAAGACCGGCATACTGATTGAGGACCTGATTCTCAAGTACAACGGTCGCCCGATGACTTCAGATGAAGTCTACGAAGCGATCAAGAACAGCCTCAGCGGCAAGGCTGGAAGAAGGCAGGTGTTGACGCATGGTTCTTAGGGCAATCGACTACAGATCAGACGTACACAACGACTGGTGCCCTGGATGTGGTGACTTCGGAATACTGATGGCGCTCCAAATGGCACTTGCAGAACTGAAGGTACGGTCAGATCAGGTTGTGATCTTCTCCGGGATTGGATGCTCAGCCAAGACTCCGCACTTCGTGAACGTCAACGGCGTCCACACGCTGCATGGTAGGGCAGTACCGTTCGCTACGGGAGCGAAGCTGGCAAATCCCGAGCTGGAGATAATCGTGATGGGAGGAGACGGCGACGGTTTGGGAATAGGCATGGGTCACTTCATCAGTGCAGGGAGGCGGAACGTCGACATGACCTACATGATCCACGACAACGGCGTCTACGGGCTCACAAAAGGACAAGCATCGCCAACCCTCCAACTAGGGCTGAAGACGAAGGCGATACCATCACCGAACATCACTGGCGCCGTCAACCCGATCGCGCTCGCCCTGGCAGCGGGATACACGTTCGTCTCCAGAGGCTATGCATACGACGTGAATCACCTGAAGGAGCTGATGAAGAAAGCCATCACTCACAGGGGACTGGCACTTCTCGACATCCTGCAGCCCTGCCCCACGTATAACGACATCAACACTAAGGAGTGGTACTCGGGTGAGGATAGGCGCGATCCCAAGACAGGCAAGCCGGTTCCCCGATACTATCCACTGGAGAATACAGGCTACAATCCGGTCGTCCGCAGCCTTGACGAGGAAGTTCAGAAGTTCGACCAGGCACTAGCGAAATCGAGAGAGTGGGGTGATCGGATCCCTGTTGGAGTCTTCTATCAGAACGAACTCATCCCAACATATGAGGATCGAATCAACCAACGCATCAAGAACTACAAAACAAGGCCTCCAGCCAGGCAGGTCTTTAGCACGCAAGACGGCAGCTCGATCGTCGATCTCCGGAGGATGTTCGAAGAGCTGCGCGTTTCCTAGCCTCCGTCCGAGCTTGACTTGGAAACTACTATTACTCAGATGGTATGCGCATCAGGTGAATCATGCTGGAATCTACGATGACCGAAGTCAATGAGTATGTCATTGATGGCGACAACATCAACAAGCTACTCGACGGCATTGGACTGAATGCAAACATGCTGCCCGGTCAGGCTTTCGACGTAGTCGAGAAGAAGCTCGTCAAGGGACTGATGGAGGAAATAGATAAGGTCAAACCGCAAACGGTTAGGTTTCTCAATCTCGAGGCAATATCCTCGGGCCCCCACGGCGCTCTTCTCTATGCCATATGCGGTGGACTCGCCGAGTTGATAGACTCTCTGACACAGAAAGGAATCACTGTCACAGGAGCGATACAGGATCGACGTGTTCTCCCGCAGAATCTTGTCGTTAGAGTCGAGGGGAAGCCCAAGACACCACCAGCAAGCGCACCCAAGCCAACTTCCTAGCAGTCATTCTGTAGACGAGACGGTCGTTCCGAAGCGTCAGTCGACCTCCTGCATACTTGAAATAGACAGCTCTAACCTACAATCGCGTTTTGCCCGATGACTTGGTGGCATCTAGAATTGGATGTGATGGAAGCAATCAAGACAAGAAGGAGCATTCGAAAGTACAAGTCCGTTCCCGTTGAGGACGAGAAGATTATGCTGTGCCTAGAGGCTGCGAGATGGGCGCCCTCTGCGGACAACTCGCAGCCTTGGGAGTTCATTATCGTGAGAGATGCCGAGACTCGGAGAAGGCTCGCGGACATTCACACTTGGGGAAGGTTCATGAAAGAGAGTCCCGTCGTAGTTGTCTTCCTTGCGGATCCACAGAGTTCTCCGGGCTTCTATCACGGCGATGTCGCTGTGTCCGTCCAGAACTTCTTGTTGGCAGCGCATTCTCTCGGGCTCGGTACTTGCTGGATGGGTGTGATTGATACGAAGTTTGAGCGGCCGATAAAGAAGCTGCTCCGAGTGCCCGAGCGCCTCGTTGTTCTGTGCACCGTGTCTGTAGGATACCCAGATGAAGGGCCGAGCAGCGACAGACGCCCCCTCGATGAGAAGGTGCATTGGGATAAGTATGGGAGTGAGAAGTAGGCGCAAATCTTGCCCCTACTCCCTCCACGAATCTCGTACCAAGTCGGCGAAGTCCCAGATATCCAATTTCGCAAGTTTTGCACCTCTGACGAAGGTCACGCTTCTGTCGAGGAAAAGAGTGGCATCAAGATCAAAGTGCGAGTACGTAGCGGATTCCAGATCGAAAGAAAGGAAGGAAAACTACTGACACCTGACACGGAGAGGTACTCTGGCCGCTTGGAATTCACCTCAGCCGACGGATATGTGCAGTTAGAGATACTACACCTGAAGATCTACAACACGGCGGCCATCTACGATCCGACGTACTTCATCTGAAAGTGACAGGATGGAAAGGACTCATGTGTTCACGGTGGACCGAGCACGCACTGGACTTGGTTCAGACCAGCATCGTCGGCTGAACCCTGAAGTCGGACTTCATTTGGCCGAAAACAAGCGGATTCGGCAAGCACTTATGCACCTGAGGCCGTTGAAAACTCAACGCCGAACTCTCTTGTTGAAGCTTCTCATGTGCTCCTTGAAGTCCTCTGCATCATATTGAGCAGGTATCCTCCCTGCTCGTTCGGAGAAACTTGCGTTCTCCTCTGCTACCTGCCTCCTGAGGCGAGACCGTAATGCTTTATAATAACGGTGATTACAACCACCCTAATCGCGATGAGACTATTGTTGAGTGATCACGCTCGAAAGAGGATGTTCGAGAGAGGAATCTCATTGGAAGAGGTCATTGAGGCAGTCAGAAGGGGAAGGAAATGGAGGGAAGAGGACGCGGTGCACGCAAGCATACGGAACATTGAGGTCGTATACAAGATGGTCGACTCTACCATCTTTGTCATCACGGTTCATTACAGGTGAAACGAAGTTGGTTAATTGTCCTGTTTGCGGCAAGTCTCAGTTGATTCGCAAGAAACGACACGCCGAGCAGTACGGCTTTGACTTGGGGATCTATTTCGCCGAGGTGTGTCCATCTTGTGGGGAGGTTTTCTGGGATGAGAAGAGTGTGCGCAGAATGGAGCGGAAGGCGAAGAAGATCGGGATTTGGGGTCTCGAGCAGAGAACAAGGGTAGCCGCTGTAGGTAACTCGCTGGCCGTCAGAATACCAAGACGCCTGGCAGACTACTTGGGCTTAGCAAAGGGAACTGAGGTTTCGGTTCATCCGATTGGAAAGGACAAGCTCGTGGTTGAGCAGCCCGGAAAGGAGAATCATTGACGCTCTCTGTCTACCGCCCCTTCGCTGCAACAGAACTTACGACGGCAGAGGCGTGAGTTGCTCGAAAGTGAGACTAGGAACCTGCAACGAATCGTCCGTTCAATCCTTTAAGCAGCAAGAGACAACCAGGCAGGATAGAATTCAGGCCCGCACGTCAAAGCATCTTCGATAGTGGACCTGGCGTACACTTGTCCATAAGTTCAGTTCACCGTTCCTGCCAATATCGAAGCTACAGCCGAATCCAACCTGCAGAATCCTCCACACGGGGCTAGGAAGTCGGCATCAGGTCTTGGACCTCGGAGGCGCCGTTAGTCCACTATGGTGAGACTTGATCCAAGGTTAAAGCTGTAAGGATTCCCTCGAATCTCCTGAGGTGCTGGTCATCTGTAAGCATAGCATCCAGCCGTCTCTGACGGCGTGCCAACCTGAAGGTTGACAGGTGAACGGCATCTGAGGCGTAGAGGTTGTGTGAGATCAGCATCTGCTCGGCATCTAAGAGAATAGTCTTTGTGACCTCGATGAGGGTAATCTTGTGTCGCCTCAGTTCTCTAAGGTCAAGTTCTATCAGTTCTCTGGGTTTTTCGTCCTTCTTGAGCGCTCTTGCTACCTCGAGGAGTGACCATCTGGACGTGCATCCATACCAGTCTCGTCCTTCATCAATTGCTCCGACTACATCGATCATCTTCCCAGTGTTCGGCTCTCTCTTGAACAGTTTGACCAGGACGCTCGGCTCCAAGTAGAGCCTCAGAGCTCATCATCCTCACGATGTGTTTCCTCGATCAGTTCGCCAGAGGTTCTTCCGCTGGGAGCGATGAGCTCGTTGATGAGTTGAAGCGTTCTGAGTCTATCTCTAGGTCGCAGCTCCAGCAGATTGAGGTAGAGTCGGACGGCGCTTCGTATGGCCTCGCTTTTGCTGATGAAGCCGTATTCTCTTGTCAGCTTGTCGAGCAACTCGGCTTCCCTCTTCGTCAGCTTTGCAGAGACAGAGACGGCCTGCACACATGCAGCCTCAAGTCTACTGGGGTAGACCCTCAAATAAACTTTGGATCGAGAGGGAAGCCTTCAAAACGCTTTGCACCAAAGCAAAACGATTCCGAGAAGCCAAGAGACATTCATAGGCGACCAGTCGAGGTGCGCGACACGCTCGAAATGGTGGCCTTCGCATGAAGGGCAGTACTCAAGGAAGGAAAGGAACAAGGGAGGGAGGGATTGACAAGTGTTGGAATCGGCGTCCACAAGAGACGCTGCGAAGCAGCCTCAAGGATCAAAGTGCCGCTTGATCGGTGAAGTCAGCTTCGTACGTGATCATGATGACATCACAAGGTCCCATAGATCACTCCAGAACCAGGGCGAAGCCGGGATAGTCCTCGAATCGGCTGGCTACCTATGGGTTCAATCTACGACTCCCTCACCCGGATATTGGTAGAGGTTTGTAAGATTTATATTACGTCCCGCAAACATTTCTTACACGTCATAGACTTGACCGCCTTGGTCAGCTTTCGGGTCGACGAACGACTGAAGAAGAGAATGGAAGCTCTTGCTCATCTGAACTGGAGCGAAGTGTTGCGACAGTACGTGGGTAGGGTGGTGACTGAGGAGGAGATGAAATCTGGGCGCAAGAAAGACTTCGCAGCCATAGCCGAAGCCATGGCAACAATTGATCGTCTCCGTTCGAAGAGTCAAAGCGGTTGGAACGGGGCAGAGGAGATCAAGAAGTGGCGAAGGCTAAGACGCTAGTCCTCGACGCCTCTGTACTGATCAAATGGTTCAACAAGGAGGAGCACACGGACAAAGCATTGAGTGTCAAGGATCTTTACGAGAGAGGCATAGTGGATCTCGTGGAACCTGAGCTAGCGGCCTACGAGTTGGGGAACAGCCTAAGGTACAACCCGAATTTCGGCGTAGAGGATGTGCGACAAGCGTTGTCAGCCATAGAGAAGCTTCAGATTGCAACACGCCCTTTGGCAGGCGAGCTAGCCGCACGAACCGTTGAGCTGGCTTATGTCTACGGTCTCACACTCTACGATTCTGCCTACGTAGCCCTAGCGGAGATGACCGGTTCAGCGCTCTATACGGCAGATAATGAAGTCGTTGAGAGAGTCTCAAAGCCGCTTGTCAAACACGTAGCCGAACTTGGCTAAAGTCTCTGCGATTTTGGAACGGTCTCCATAGGTGGCTTTGCGATCGAGAGGCGCTTGTTTCCAAACTGAAGTCCGCTTTTCAGAACGGGTCATTGCGCCAACAGTCTAGAAGAAGTAGCGCTGGCTCAAGGCGAACCATTCGAGCACGCTCACCGTATCCCGTGTTCCTGAAGGAACTCTTGCCTGGAAATGCATGACCCGCGACGAAAACAACTGCAATTCTGCGGCTCATCTCTATCCCTTCTTCAGCCTTATTCCAAACAAGAATCTGAGCACATTGATTTCTCTGATAGGGTATAGTAGAGCGCATATTATAGCGAACGAAGCCAGGACTATGATGAGATACTTTTCGATTACGATCAGATTCCAGCCGACAACATAGAACGCGATCGCCACGATTACAGTCTGGTGCAGAATATAGAACGGCAACACCAGTTCATTTGAGATCGCCAGGAATCTGTGATTGAACGAAAGCAGTTTCCGGCCGTAACCAAGTATGGCGGTTGCCCAGCACCACGCATTCAGTGCGTAGACGGCGGAGACTGTGACGTAGGTGAGTGGGAGTGGGGAGAGGAGGGCTTCTGCTCCGAAGGTACCGAGGAGGATGATTTGGGAGAGGCTGAGGATAATTCCCACCAGAAGCGTCACTCTTCGGTTCTTGCTTATGGACTGCTCAAATTGAGGGTCACAGGCCAGCACGTAAGCTATTATGAAAATCGCTAGGTAGGTCGGGAGCTTCCATCCGCCGTACCCGCTGGGAAACACGAAGAACGGCGGCACCGCACCTATATTCACAATGATGACCGCAATCGCCAGTAAGAAAATACCTCCACGTCTATTGCAGACGGTCGCTAGCTTCGAGATCCTGCTGCGATTTCCTTCTTTGGTGAGCCACTTGAAGAAGTGGACTGTCACCAGGGAGAATACGAACAGCCAGAAAATGTACCAGAGGTACACACCGAAATGAGTCTGCAAAATAGGTTGGTGAGAGATCTGTGTCGAAGGGAAAATACTCGGTCGTGAAGTACTGGCCAAGATAGAAGCTGGCAAAGCTCCCCGAAAAGGAACCGTGGAATACCTTATCGTAGTACACATGGACCGGAAGGATCACGAGCAAACCGGGAAGGAGGAAAGGAATCATTAGCCGTTTGAATCGATCGTTGGCGAATTGTGCGGGACTCCGCTTAGCTAATGAGAAACACGTGGCCATACCAGAGATGACGAAGAACAGCGGCATGATCCACCCGCTGACGAAGACGATGACGAGAGTGAACAGCAAGTCCGGTTCCGGGTTCATGATATGCCATGAATCATCAATCATGAAAGCCCTGCCGCTATGATACAGGAAGATCGTGCCCATCGCGAGGACTCTAAGCCAATCAAGCCAGTACCATCTTTCGGACATGAAGACTCGTTGCGCGACTAGGGAATCTACTGTATTTCATGCTTGCCCTCTCTTCAACAAAGCATGCGTCACCATCATGATTGATTCTCACTTGGGCAAGTGGCCAGAGAAGCCCAAGTATGGAGCCCGATCCCTAACAGCTGGGACTTGACCCTCAAGGAAGAAGAGATGATCGTGATTGAGGTCTTTCTTGAACTGTGGCGAACAAGTCAAGAGCGCTCGCGGCCGAGAAGTTCTTGGCTGTCCAGAGAGATCTACAGGCAGTCATAATCCGTGGGTCTAGTGCAGTCTTCTCCCACAAGTTCCATCATGAAGTTGAAGCGGTCCCACCGAACGAAGCTCTCAGTCTTGCGCTCGTCAGCTCTGTGAATGGAAACGGAATGAGAACGATCTTGCCTTTCACCTGTAAGTTACCTTCACATCCTCTGCAGGGTACAGGTCAGGCTCGCTCGCCAGGAAGTCCTTGAGAGACTGCTGTGATATGCTCATCATTGCCAACGTTTCGCGGTCCTGGAGGAGCCCATCCAGTTTCTTGTGCAGCTCCTCCAGCATCTCTTTGATCTCCTTGATCTCAACCTCGATAGTCACATGACATCACCCGAGATTGCGTTAGAGTCTTCACCATCTATGACTTCGCTGCTGCCTTCATAGAGTGATACGGTGGAGTGAATTTAGGTTTGCTATGGGTCACGACTCTGACTCGATGCAAGATTCTCGAGCATTCTGTCCACAAGCTGGGCAGGCGAACCACTAACGGCCGATGGGTAAACAAACGCATTCACATCAACTTGTCACCCCCAGCGAAACCTATCATGAAATGAGACCTGAGCTGCTCGAAAGAAAGACCGGGAACCTGCAACGGATCGCCAACTCGGTCTCACGGGAGACTTCGACAAACTCGGAGTGTTGCATTGAAGGTTTAAAGCGTCAGGCTACAGTACTAGTCGCCGGAGAATGCTTGACCCTCGTACCTACGAATCAGATCTTGAAAGAGATAAGGGTGCTTCGCAAAGAAGTCGAGCGATTGGAAGGGTTGATAGAGGAGAGGTTGCTCCCGATGTCGAAACCGCTGCCTGATGAGGTTGACGCGATCAAGCGATACGTTAGCGACAAGAGGACTGGCCGCTTGAAGTTTGGCAGACTGGAGGAGCTGTAGAGGCGTCGACCCTGCAGCGCTACGAGGTCTACTTGGAGAAGAGAACTGCGAGGCAACTGGATCAGCTCAGAGAGAATGAGAGGCGACGGATACTCGACGCGTTGTATGTCCTAAGGGATTACGGTTTCACGCCAAGACTGGATATCAAGAAACTCCTCGGATACAGCAACCACTACAGGTTGAGAGTTGGGGATTTCAGAATTCTATTTGAACTTGAGAAACCACGTACAATCAGAGTCTTCGGCGTGCTGCACCGAAGGAAAGCCTACAAGAAGACATAGTGAGAAGCAAAAGGGATCTTCTAGATTCAGAATACCGCCACCTTGTCAATCACAAGGATTCAGTACGTTCAGTGAATGATAATATGGTCGCGGTGAAGTTCTACTCTGTGAAGCGGGAGAGGTTCAATGTATAGGCTCAGGTACGACGTAGAATCGGACGTGTTGATGGTCGTCGTCTCCGAGTCTGGCAAGCTTTCACACGCTGAGGAGATGGGAGACATAGTCATCCACTTGGGCGAGAAGGGTGAGCCTCTCTTCCTTGAGGTGCTTGACGCGAGCAGGAATATTCCTCTCATGGTTCAGGCCTTGGCTAAGAGAGAAGTCGCCGCATAACCCAACCGAATCATGACAGCATCTTCCACTGTTCTGAGCAGGTTACCGCAAGGCATATGCGAATGTGGTGGTCGCAGCAGACCAGTGGGCTTATGACAAGATGACCGGCATTCCGCCAATTGAAAACCCCGAACCAAGATCCTCCTCTGGAACACGCAGACTGACGAGACGGGCTTATCTGAAGTATGTTGCGGGAGCAACCGCCGCTGTAATTGCAGGCATCGCTGCATATTGGGCAATTAAGCCCAAGGAAGGCACCACATCCGCCACCGGCACAGCTCAGACCACTCGCACTGTTTACACCGGGGAAACGTCATTGGCGCCGCACGAGTTGATTGTGGAGCCTGACGACGGTCGAACCGCTATCCTAGCCGCACTTCAAGACGCCAAGCGGTCCGTCGACTTGACCATCTATGAGCTGGATGATCCTCAAGTCGAGGCCAGCCTCGTGGCGGCCCGTAACCGTGGTGTTGACATACGCGTGCTCTACAATTACCATTCATTCGCAGCTGAAGGAGTGAAAGACCCCAATCAGCCGACCGTTGACGCTCTCACGAGGGTTGGGATCCAAACGAGGCGAGCCAGCGGATCATTTGCGGTGACACATCAGAAGACATTTCTAATCGACGGTTCAGTCGCAATCATCATGACCTTCAACCTAGGTTCGAACTACTTCCAAGGAACTCGAGATTTAGGCATCATCACCACCGACGCCGCGGAAGTGATGGAGGTTCAGCGTGTTTTCGAAGGAGACTGGAACTACGAACGCGTGGCTCCGACACTGCCCGCGCTCGTGTGGAGCCCGGACAATTCACGAGAGAAAATCCTGAATCTGATCAACAGGGCCGCGAGGACGCTCGATGTCTACAGCGAGGAAGTGGGGGATCAGGAATGCATCGAAGCCTTGATCTCCGCTGCGAAACGAGGCGTGACCGTTCGTTTGCTCAGCGCGCAAATGCTGAAAGAAGGACGTGATCTGAACGCTCCAGCGCGGCAAACCCTTGGCGATGGCGGGGTCCAAGCCAAAGCTGGGACGGGGCTTTACACCCACGCGAAGATGATCCTAGTCGACTACGGAAGAGGCGGTCAGACAGCCTTCATAGGATCAGAAAACCTCTCATCCGCTTCCCTAGACAAGAACCGAGAACTGGGCATCCTAGTGACCGAACAGGCCATCTTGGACCGTCTGTGCAACGTCTTTGAGAATGACTGGGCCGGAGGCTAGAGTGCGGCGATTGCAGAAGTTCTATCAAGCAACTCAGCTTATCTCAAACCGCAGGTGCCAAGCACTATTGCAGACATGACGGGCAGCTCAAGAACACGGTCTATGCTGTGACTCAACTGTATGGTCGTCATTGTCCGAAGCATTGCATCGTCGAAGTGTCTATCCGCCAAGAACGCCAAGAGCTTTAGCCACATCCGGCACGCCCAAAATGACTATTGCTCTTGCGGATCCTTCTGCGGCGGTCGCGTAAGCGTATCTGATGTTGATCTTGGCTTGAGCAAGCTTCTCCGCGACCTCTCCTAGTGCACCTGGCTTGTTGTCCAACTCTACTGCTATTGCTTCTTCCTCGCCGAATCGGATCTTCGCAGTCTTCAGCGCATCCTTGGCCTTGTCCAGATTATCCACGAGTAGCCTGACCTTGCCTTTGCCTCTGATTTCAGGCGCAAGCAGAGCCGAGATGTTGACTCCAGCCTTCCCAAGGACTGAGCAGACCTGCGCGAGAGTACCTGGCTTGTTCTGCAACGTGACCGTGACTAGACTCACTTTTGGCATGAATCGAACCTACAGATGGAGCGGACGCGTTGCTAATAAGAGCTACCACCGAGTTGGCAGATCAGAGGACGACTAGCTTCCTTTTCACTTGAGCTAGGCTGAATGGCGCATTCAGCACAACGCAAAAAAAGGCATATTGTGCGGCTCGTCTGAGAAGACAGAAGACAGGCAGCTTGGGACTAAAGTAGTGGTACCTGAAGCGCACAGTGAGAGGCATGAGCACAGAAGAGAAGGAGAGTGTGACGCGGAAGATGACCGACGAGTTCTTTGCCAGCGCGACTTCTGAAGAGAAGAAGGACTTGATGGGCTCAATGATGCCTGCGATGTCGCTGATGTTCGGCGGCGAAGGTGGAATGCCCTTCATGATGATGCAGATGATGACCCATGCAGGAGACCTTAAGAACTGACACAAGGCGATCCCTCAGATCGAGAGCTAGTCATGAGTGCGAAATGTCCCCACTGCCTTCACGATGTTTACTTTGCTACAGGCCCAGTCTGCCGCCCCGGCGAAAGCGGCGATTTTCGCTTGCCTGACCTGGAGAGCAGATCAGAACATGAGACGGTCAGAATCAGCTTTCGAAGCTGTCCGAACTGTAAGCACTTAGTAGTTCTAGGGGAAGTCGTAGTAGGTGGCAAAGCGCAGCAGCGACTCGTATGGCCTCCGTCTGCTCTTAGAACAGTCCCACCTGAGGTCCCAGACGCCATCAGGAGAGATTATCTCGAATCCGCGAACGTCACTGCAACCAGCGCCAAAGCGAGCGCCGCACTCTCAAGGAGATGTCTTCAAATGGTTTTGACGGAGGCGGGTGGCGCAAAGAAGAAGGACCTTTCTGACCAGATCGACGAAGTTCTACCTCGCCTTCCCTCTCATCTTGCGGAGAGCGTTGATGCAATTAGAGTCGTGGGCAACTTCGCTGCGCATCCCATAAAGTCGCAATCTTCGGGAGAGATAGTGGAAGTCGAACCTGGCGAGGCAGAATGGAACCTGGACGTGCTTGATGGACTATTCGACTTCTACTATGTGCAACCGAAGCGGACGAAGCAGAGAAAGGCTGCGATAGACAAGAAGCTGAAGGAAGCAGGAAAGCCGCCGCTCAAGTGAATCGAATCGCTTGCTTCGATCGGATGCGTGCGTCCGGTCGTGACAAAGGAGATGATGCATGGCGAACTCGAGCTTGTGGGGACAGTTATCTTGAGCAAAATGTGGCGGAAGCTGTAGCCCTGTGGGATCTCCTGTGTTAGACCTTAGATTTGCCGAACCCGTGGAATTCCACCACACAGATCCGCGTCCCGCCGGGCCCGCCATTCGAGTGGTCTACCAAGCTCTGAATAGGACCTTGGGATTGAAATCTACTATTCTTGGCGTACGAATCTGGTAAGGCGTTCGTATGGGTCAGGTTCTAGCGGAAGGGGAGGGACCTGCTCAAAGTTTGTGGTGACGACATGAAAATGTCGTTTCCTGCGAACATGTTTTGTCTGTTTGGTTCCTAGCGTCGTCTATGCTGGCCACGCCCGGCGCCCGGTTGAACCGCGCCACGCGTTGCGGTTCGGGTTGGTGAATGGGCTGGTCTCGGATAGGCGACTAGTCGAAGTGGGCCACGCGCCCGAAATGGTGGTTGTCGCTTGAAGGCCAGCATACACTCGAAAGAAGGAAAGGAGATGAATCAGAAGGAATGATAAACGTTGGAATCGACGTCCACAAGAGACGCTGCCAAGCATGCCTCAAAGACGAGAAAGGACGCCTGATAAGCAAGCAAGACGGTGCGCGGACACATCACGAAGGAGGGTAACAAGTATCTTCGCTGGATCCTCATCGAGGCTGCGCAGCATGGGTCACGCTTCGACCCCAAGCTTCAAGGCTTCTACCAACGCGTCTCATCAAGACGCGGACGCCAACGAGCCATCGTGGGCATCGCAAGGAAGCTTCTCGTCTCGATCTATCATGTCCTCAATCGCAACGAAATCTACCACGGTCAACGCCCAGAACTTCTCGAAAGGAAGATGAGCCACGCAGGGCCCAGAAGGACTAGGCAGGTTAGCGGACAGCCCGGAGTCACGACTAGAGCTGCTTAACCGATCGAAGCATCCGGGGAAGGCAACCGGGTACGCGACTCAGCGCCTCGGATCGTAACATCTTCAAAGCGTTCGCCGCACAACACCGAAGGCTCAGGACTGCGCTGGGCTTCCGCTCCGGGAATCCGTTCACGCTACTTGAACGGGCACGGCTTTCTTGGACCGCATGGTGACTCTTGTGAGGCTACTGAGGACTTCGCTCGCGTCAAGTATCTCAATCAACAAGGGCTTCCCACGCTTGGTGAAATGTATCACGAAAGGCCCCATCTCCTCAGCATGGTCGACCTTCCCCTTGCCGACATGGATCAGAAGGGCGTCCGCATTTCTATCATAGCTTGCTTTCATACCGTACCCTCCTAGCCGGATATGTAGTCACGACAGTGATATTTCCATTCTCCTTCTCATAGACAACTCGCAAGACATGCATTGAGTCTAGTGGGCCGGTCGCCACTAACCTATCCTTCCACATGTGCTCAAGGATCGCTGGTTTCCTAACGATCTCCAGAACGTCCCGCTCTTCAATCTTCAAGCCCAGCTGCTTCAAGACTTGCAGTTTGTGTCTTGCATGACTGGTGAATCGAATCAAGGGGTGCGCCGTCCCGCTGTACGTTGTCGTGAATGGAGACAGAAATGCCCGAGTTCTCTACAAATAACCTTCCACAAACCCCTCTTCCATGCAGTCTGGCAGAGGCGGGGCATTCCGAAACATGTCGATGCGGGAGTCTGGGGACTAGAATTACAGATGCGTGTATCTTACGATTGACACAGCTAGCCTGCGCCACTGGCGACCAATTGGATCCTCAGCTGTGTGTCATCATTCACCTGAGACCTCCGTGACTGTGTCGGGAGTGAATCGGACTCACGAGATGATAGCGACGGCGCGAGACGCGACGAGGATAAGGGATGAGATGGCCTTTCACCACTAGAGACAGACTGAGCCTCATGAGCAGGCCGTCCGAGCGGTCTTTCCTTCGTTCCATCCAGCGGACAAGAGCTCAAAGATCGTCGCTCCCTGGACTACGAAGTTCACCGCCCCTTTGTGTCCGAAGATAAGGTTCGTGGTAGGTCTAAGAATTACAATCTGGTCGAGTACTGTGGGAATTGGAGGTTAGCTCGGACGCAGGGATCGCAACGCCCAATTGTCAAACAGTCAATTCTCACTGTCAAACAATGGGCGGTCGGCCCCGCTTGAAACAGGACCCGCGCGTAAGACGATTTCCTGATCCGCCAGAAATCGAGCACGTGCGCGAACGCTCGTTTCTCTACTTCCGCCGCCAATGTACTGGGTATCCCCACGGCATGTGCCCAAGGATCTTTGCACCTTTGGGCAAAGGTCGGCGTTCCTAGCTACATTCTCATGGAGTTCGTGCATAGGGTGGCAGCCACCCAGAGAAGCGTGTCCCCGCCTGGCTCAGGCAGCTGGTAGAGGGGAACCCTTCGAGGCTCGTGATTTCCCGAACACACCGCCCGGATGAGGTGAAGAGGACAAAAGCAAGGTTACATGATGCCTCCCTCCAATGTTCCCGGGAACTCCAAGAGACGTACTCCAGAAGACGGGAAATCCAATTTGGTGATGATACAATCCTTGGATGCTCTACGTTCCGAGATAGCCAAGCTGACAATTCACCCAGAGAAGAGTACGCCAACTCGCGAAAAGACCAAGACAAGCCGAGGGACGAGATTCGAACCACCGTATGGAGGTAAGCGTCCTGTTTGAACCTCGTGCGGGTTTGTACCCATTAGGAAATCTCGCAGCCCCGAAAAACCTGTGGGCTCAAATCTGAACCGTTTGGTCCAGAAACGGGCAAAACTCGGGAAGAACAAGCGCTAAGTGTGGTGGACCGGGCGGGATTCGGACCCGCGACCTTCCGGTTTCTTGGCATTATTG
>Ga0129297_10000838_pt1 | contig 15245 bp, 12 predicted proteins | sample I18A1metaG_FD_94708 | JGI IMG/M metagenome (GOLD analysis project Ga0129297, IMG submission 94708) | Lake sediment bacterial and archeal communities from Gulf of Boni, Indonesia to study Microbial Dark Matter (Phase II) - ​I18A1 metaG | ecosystem: Environmental > Aquatic > Freshwater > Lake >... | reverse complement strand
GTAGTACTCTTCGGCGGCCAGGCCGTCGGGGAGGGAGAAGTATTCCGCCCGCGGCGCCCGGAGCGGCATGTTGTCGATCAGGCCGTTGACGGCGAGGTCGCAGGCCAGGTCCCAGTCGTGGCGGTTACGCTCCTTGCGCCGGGAAGGGTGGAGGTGGAGGAGGTGGAGGACGCAGTGCTCCAGCAGCGCCTCCCGCTCCCCCGGGGGGTAGGCGGCCAGGAGCCCGTCGTTCACGACCAGGGTGGGGATCCCCTGCCGCAGGGTGATCCCCAGGGGGGCGTCCCCCCCGGCGTCCTTGCGCACCCCCACCAGCAGGTGGCCGTAGAAGGGGCGCTCCCGGAGAAGGCGGACGATGGTGTTTTCAAGGGTTCGAGACATGCTTTTTCCAGTTGTTGCCGGCAGACGGCCGTTGCCGGAATGAGTGCCTTCGGGCTGTTTCGTCGCACTTCCCGGCGAAATGGAGCGTCAGCAGCCGATACTGTCTGAGCCCGCAGGGCGAGTTTATCGGCTGCAGCGGAATGAGCCAGGAAGTGCAGAAAGAGCCCGGCAGCACGAATGCAGGCGACGGCCGGCTGCCTGCCGCAGGCTAGCCAGCTTCGCCGCTGATGGCCCGGATCGCCTCCAGAACCACCCTGTCGTGGCGGTCGCTGGCCAGGCGCAGGGCCACGTGGGGGATGGTGAGGAGGCTCTTCACCAGGGCGAAGCGCAGGTCCCGGGGGAGGGTGTCGAGGTAGCTCACCAGGTTCTCCTCCTGCTGGTCGGACAGCTCAGTCTCCCCCCTGAGATGGTCCACGAGGGAGCTGATGGTCGCCCCGTGGCTGTCCTCCCGCTGGGCCCCGGCACGGGCGGAGACCTCGGGCCAGCGGTCGAGGATGTCGCTCGCCGTCAGGGGGCGGGACTGCTGCTCGGACTGCCAGCGGAGAAAGGCGATGGCCGCCTCCTTCCCGATGATGCCGGCATACACCTCCATCTCCAGTTCCCTCGGGAACCTGCAGCTCCGGCGGAGGATGCTGACCATCTCCCACCCCCGTTCGCTCGGCTCCGCCTCCATCTCCATGGGGAGGGAGGTGCCGGCGAGCAGGTTCTGGTTGGCGGCGAGGAACTCCCGGACCCCGGCGTCGAAATCCTGCTGCCGGGCATAGCGGGACCAGCAGCTGTAGTCGGTCTCGACGTACAGCATCACCATCCGGTCCACCAGGGCCCTGTCCAGGGGGGTGACCTGGTAGGTCCCGTCGGGGGGGTTGATGGTGACGATCACCTTGTGCTTCGGGGCGAGCTTGTGGGTATGGAGCGCTCGCTGCCCGGCGGAGAGGGGGGGCTCGACGAACTGGAAGATCGCCTGCAGGGTATCCTCCTGCTGGGCCCGGTTCAGCTCGTCGCAGTGGACCACGGCGGGGGGGTCGCCCTCCGTGGGCCACCAGGAGGGGCGGGACCAGTGCATGGTCTCCCCTTCACGGTAGGGGATCCCCACCAGGTCGCCGACCTCCATCTGCCCCAGGCGGAGCGGCACGTACCGGTGGCCGATCTCCCGGCAGACCTGGGCAATCCCGGCACTCTTCCCCACACCCCGGTGGCCGACGACACAGGGGGTAAGGTCGGTCCTCGTCACGATCTCGCGCAATACGCTCTTCATCTGCTCTATGTTCATAGGCTTGATCCCTGCTCCGTGCGGTCTGATATCGATCTTTCACGTTAGTAAAAAGATGCCTCCCCCGTCAACCGGCTTTTACGGGTGGAGACCGGACGCGCTCACACCGGCTCCCGGCCGGCGCACTTCATTATCTTTGCCCAATATGTCACTTTTGACATGGACAGATTCATCATTCTATGTAACACTGTTATATAATTGCAACATTTCCCCATTAAGACAATGCAATCGATGGGGATTTTTTTCGGGCCGGAGCGGGGATGGAATTCAGGATCTACTACGAGGACACGGACGCGGGGGGGGTCGTCTACCACGCACGCTACCTCGGTTTCTTCGAGCGCGGCCGGACCGAGTTCTTCCGCGACCGGGGTCTCTCGGTGCAGGGCCTCCATGAGGAGGGGATCATCTTCCCGGTCGTGCGGATGGAAATTGATTTTCGCTCTCCGGCCAGGCTGGACGACTTGGTGAGGGTGGAAACGGAACTGCTCCAGATGGGGAGGAGCTCGTTCACCATGGGACAGCGCCTGGTGCGCGTTGCCGACACCAGGCTCCTTGTGGAGGGGAGGGTCACCCTCGTCTGCGTCGGTCCCGGGATGAAGCCGAAGCGCCTCCCCTCGCAGCTGCGGGAACTGGCCGGCGGGGAGGGGTGAGCAGGGTGGGGGTTCCCGTTGTTTCCGTCCTCATGCCGGTGCGCAACGAGGAGCGCTACCTCCCCCAGGCCCTCGACTCCCTCCGGAGGCAGACCCTGCGGGAGTGGGAGCTGGTGGCGGTGGACGACGGCTCCACCGACGCCACCGGTGCCATGCTGGCAGCCGCGGCGGGGAGCGACCGCCGGATCAGGGTGCTGCCCAACCCGGGACGGGGTCTCGTCGCGGCGCTCAACCACGGGCTGGCCGCGTGCCGCGCCCCCTTGGTGGCCCGCATGGACGGGGACGACATCTCCCACCCCTGCCGCCTCGCCCGGCAGGCGGAGTACCTCCGCTCCGCGGCGGAGTGCGGCCTCGTCACCTGCTCGTTCCGCCACTTTCCCCGCCAGGACCTGAAGGTCGGCATGCTGGCCTACGAACGATGGCAGAACTCCCTCGTCGACCACCGCCGGGTCATGGCCGACCTGTACGTGGAGTCCCCCTTCGTCCATCCGGCAGTCATGTTCCGCCGCGACGCCGTGGTGGACGTCGGCGGCTACCGGGACATGGGGTGGGCCGAGGATTACGACCTCTGGCTCCGCCTGGCGGCGGCTGGGGTACGCTTCGCCAGGATCTGCGACCCCCTCTTCTTCTGGCGCGACCGGCCGGAGCGGGCGACCAGGACCATGGACGAGTATTCCCTCGAGGCCTTCCGCTCCTGCAAGCTCCACCACCTGCGCAACGGGCTGCTCGCCGGCACGGACCGGGTCATTCTGGCCGGCGCGGGGAAGGAGGGGAGGGCCTGGCAGCGGCTCCTGGCCACGGCCGGGGTCGACGTCTCCCACTGGGTCGACGTCGACCCGCGCAAGCAGGGGCGCACCCTCCACGGCGCCGTCGTCCACCCGCCGGAGGCCGTCACGCCCGCACTCGGCAGGATGCTGGTCACCGTCGGCACCCGCGGAGCGCGGGACGGCATCAGGGAGTGGGCCGTCGCTGCCGGTTTCGTCGAAGGGACAAGCTTCATCTGCGTGACATGAGAGGTGGGACAGTGAAAACAGTGGCATTGATACCGGCAGCGGGCATGGGCAAGCGGATGGGCGCTGCCGTCAACAAGCAGTACCTGCTCCTGGACGGCCGGCCGATCCTGGCCAAGACCCTGCAGCTGTTCCAGGATGCCCCGTTCATCGACGAGGTCTACCCCATCGTGCCGGCCGACGAGGTCGACTACTGCCAGCGGGAAGTGGTCGACCGCTACGGCCTGGACAAGGTGAAACGGGTCATCGTCGGCGGGGCAGAGCGGCAGAACTCGGTGCTCAACGGCCTGCGGGCCCTGGACGACTGTGACGCCGACGACATCGTCGTGATCCACGACGGGGTGCGCCCCTTCGTCCCCCCCGCCGTCATCCTCCGCTCGGTGGAGATAGCCATGGAGCACGACAGCAGCGTGGTGGCCGTGCCGGTCAAGGACACGGTGAAGATCATCAGCGAGGGGTTCGCCGTGGAGACCCCCCCCCGGGAGACCCTCTGGCTGGCCCAGACACCCCAGACCTTCCGCTACGGCGTGATCCGCTCGGCCCACGAGGTCGCCGAGGCGGAAGGGTTCGTCGGGACGGACGACGCGTCCCTCCTGGAGCGCCTGGGGGACAGGGTCCACGTGGTCATCGGCGACTACCGCAACATCAAGATCACCACCCCGGAGGACATGCTCCTGGCGCAGGCGTTTCTCCAACCGGCAGCACCACCCTCGGCAAAGGAGTAGGACCCACCCGATGATGAGAATAGGACACGGCTACGACGTACACCGGCTCGTACCGGACAGAAAACTAATCCTCGGCGGTGTTGAGATCCCCCACGAGACCGGGCTCCTCGGACACTCCGACGCGGACGTGCTGCTCCACGCGATCAGCGACGCCATCCTCGGCGCCATTGCCGAAGGGGACATCGGCAGGCACTTTCCCGACAGCGACCCGGCCTACAAGGGGGCTGACAGCATCAGGCTGCTGCAGCACGTCATGGGGCTGGCCGATGCCAAGGGGTATGCCATCGGCAACATCGACGCGACGATCGTGGCCCAGAAACCGAAACTGGCCCCCTACATCGGGCAGATGAAACTGAACATCGCCGCCGCGGTCGCCGCCGATCCCGACCGGATCAACGTCAAGGCGACGACCACCGAAGAGCTCGGCTTTGCCGGCAGGAAAGAGGGGATCGCCTCCTATGCCGTGGCGCTCCTCCGGCGGAAATAGCCGGGAGCCCCGTTGACCGGTCATCACCACGAAGCCATGGAACCCGCATGAACCTGGACATCCTGATCATCAACCAGAACGATGATATCTGCGGCATCCTGAGCAGCTTCCTCGCGTCCGAGGGGCACACGCCGACCTGTGTCCCCGGCACCATGGAAGCCGTGCAGGAGGTGATCCTGCGCCGTCCGGACCTGGTGATCATCGAAGTCGCCATGCCGGAGCTCCTGGCGATCGAGATCGTCAACCGCCTGAACCGCTCCCAGACACTGAAGCAGATCCCGGTCATCGTCATCTCCGATTTCCCCGACCTGGAGTTCGAGCTGCTCCACGTCTTCGACTTCATCTGCAGGCCGGTGGACCTGACGCGGCTGCGCGAGGACATCACCACCCTGGCCGGAGGGAGGAAGCGGCGGAGCGTGCAGCATGCCCTCCCCCACCTCACCCCGGAGGAGTACCAGAAGTTCCACGACTACCTCATCGCCCACAGCGGCCTCCACTTCGACCGCCGCAACATCAAGATGCTGGAGCGTGGCCTGGAAAACCGCATGGCCGCCCTGAGGATCGGCTCGTACAACGACTACCACGAGTACCTCACGGAAAACATGGAGCGCCGCCAGGAGCTGCAGAAGCTGCTGCAGTTCCTCACCGTGGGGGAGACCTTCTTCTTCCGCTACAACGCCCACTATTCCGCCCTGATGAAGTCGGTACTCCCCGAGCTGGCCTCGGGGGACAGGGGGGGGAAGATCCGCCTCTGGTCGGCCGGCTGCTCCACGGGGGAGGAGCCCTACTCCATGGCCATGGCAATCATGGAGGCCCTGCCGGACTGGCGCAGCAGGGATATCAGGATCCTGGCGACGGACATCAACAACCGCTCCCTGATGCGGGCCCGGGAAGGGGTCTACGGCGCCTGGAAGATCCGGGTCACCGAGCAGCAGTACCTGGACAAGTACTTCAGGCGGATCGGCGAAAGTTACGTCGTCAGGGACGAGGTGAAGAGCCTGGTGGAGTTTGCCCACCTCAACCTGCAGACCGCCCACAGCTCCCCCCACCCGCTGCAGACCGAAGGGTTTGACGCCATATTCTGCCGTAACGTCATGATCTACTTCACCATGGCGACGACGAAGCGGGTGGTGGACAACTTCGCCGCTGCCCTGAAGCAGGGGGGGTACCTCTTTCTCGGCCACTCGGAGACCCTCTCCCACATTTCGACGAAATTCGAGCGCCACCTCCACGGCGGGGGGTTCTACTACCGGAAGAAGGGGGCGGCAGCCGAACGACAGGCAGAGCAGGTGGCCGCTCCCCCGCCGGCGACAGCTGCATCGCCGGCGCCGGCGCCGGCGCCGGCGCCCGCGCCCGCGCCACGGCCTGCCGCCGGCACGGCAGCGGCCGTTCCTCTCCCGGGACCGAAACCCCGCCCGTCCCGGGCGCCGGTGCCGGAAGAAACGCTCCAGTCGCTCCACGACAGGGCCATCACCCTGATGGACGCGGAACAGTTCCCCGCCGCCGAGGAGCTGTTCCGGCAGATCAGGGAACGGGAGCCGGACCATACGGGGGCCATGCTCGGCTTCGCCCTGCTCCATGCCAACCGGAACAGGCTGGAGGATGCCCTCGACAGCTGCAACCGGGCGCTGGAGGTGGACGACCTGCTGGCGGACGCCTACTTCCTCCGCGGCCTGCTGTACGAAATGCTCGACCGTGAGGACGAGGCCTTTCAGGAGTACCGCAAGGCGATCCTGCTCAGGATGGACTTCGTCCTCCCCCACTACCAGCTGGGGAAGCTCTATTTCCGGACCGGGCAGCAGAAGAACGGCATCAGGGAGCTGAAGAACAGCATGAAGCTCCTGGAAAAGGCGGGGAGGGAAACCATCATCCCTTACTCCGGCGGGCTTTCCCGGGAAGTGTTCCTCGAACAGCTGCGCATGGAGCTCCTGCGGGTAGATGCCGCCGAGGCGGCCTGAAGAGGCGAATCACAGAGGAGACGTCATGGCAGAACAGAGAACGTACGACATCCGCTCCATTCTCGAAGAGATGCGCCAGGAGTACTGGCAGGGGCTGGCCGAGACCACCGAGACCCGGGAAGAGCTGCTGGAGTGCATCACCTTCACCCTGGGGGGCGAGACCTACGCCTTCGAGACCACCTACGCGTCCGAGGTCATCCGGGTGCCGAAGCTCATCAAGGTCCCCGGCGTGCCGGAGCTGATCGTCGGCATCTTCAACCTCCGGGGGGAGATCATCGCCGCCATGGACATCAGGCCGCTGCTGGGGCTCCCCCCGACACCCCTGACCCCGGCGGCCCGGATCATCGTCATCAAGGCGGAGAGCTTCACCACCGGCATCATCACCGAGGAGGTGCAGGGGGTCGTGGGACTCCCGGTGGAGCTGCTGGAACCGGTGGTGAAGTCGGTGGACGGGGGGGCGAAGGAGTTCATCCGTGGCCAGATCAACCGGGAGGAGGGGATGGCCATGCTCCTGGATATCACCAGGATCCTCGACTCCCCGGCGCTGACGGTGAATCACGCGTAACGGGTGCAAACCCGCGACGGATAGCAACGATCAATCAAGTAACGTTACCTGCAAGGAGCCGTTCATGTCCAGAAAACTGTCCATCAAGATTGCCGCCATCCTCATCATGGTAATGGTCGTCATCATGACCGCCTTCACGGTCTATTTCGTGAAGTCCCGCAGCAAGAACATGGAGGAGGAGCTCCTCTCCAAGGGGCGGATAGAGGCCCTCGCCGGGGCGAAGATGATGGAGAGGCTCCTGGAGGAGCAGCTCGAGAACAGGCGCTTCACCATGGAGGAGATCTTCGACACCAACTACGTGCCGATCCCCAACACCGATCCGCCGAAATACACGACGAAATACGACGCCTACCTGGACAAGGCCATCCGCGAGATCCAGGACGAGTACCTGAAGGACGACCAGGTCGTCTTCGCCGCGCTGGTGGACCGGAACGGCTACCTGCCGACCCACAACACCAAGTACTCCCAGCCACTCACCGGCGACAAGGAGAAGGACAAGCTCAACAACCGGACCAAGCGGATGTTCAACGACCCGGTCGGCCTGGCCGCGGCGAAGAACCAGCAGGAGATGCTGAAGCAGGTCTACCGGCGGGACACGGGCGAGCTGATGTGGGACATCTCCGCCCCCGTCTTCGTCAATGGTAAGCACTGGGGAGGGTTCCGCATCGGCTTCTCCATGGCCAAGACCGAAGAGAAGATCGCCGCCCTCAAGGTCCAGATCATCAGCGCCATGCTCATCATGCTGCTGATCTCCAGCATCACCATCTACGTGGTGGTGAGCAGGTACACCCAGCCCCTCCTCAGGCTGACCCAGGTGGCGCGGCGCATCGCCGACGGCAACCTCGACGAGGAGGTGGTCATCGAGAGCAACGACGAGATCGGCACCCTGGCCGAAGCCTTCAACAAGATGACCACGGTCATCGTCAAGAACCTGAAGGTGGAGATCGAGAAGAGCAACCGCCTCATGGCCTCCATTAAGGACGCCATCGTCCACCTCTCCAGCTCCGCCAACGAGATGATGGCCATCAGCGTGCAGCAGTCGTCCGGCGCGGCCCAGCAGGCGGCGGCGGTGCAGGAGGTGACCACCACCTCCGAGGAGATCGCCATCACGGCCAAGCAGATCACCGAGAACGCCCAGTCCGTGGAGAAGATCGCCGAGACGACGAGCCAGAGCTGCCACGCGGGGACCGGCGAGATGAGCAACGCCATCGACGGCATGGCGGTCCTCAAGAACCAGGTGCAGAGCATTGCCGAAAGCATGCTCAAGCTGGGGGACAACAGCCAGAAGATCGGCGGCATCGTGGAGATCATCGACGAGATCAGCGACCAGACCAACCTCCTGGCCCTGAACGCGGCCATCGAGGCGGCCGGCGCCGGCGAGGCGGGGAAACGCTTCGCCATCGTCGCCCAGGAGGTACGGCGCCTGGCGGAGCGGACCGTGGACGCCACCCGCCAGATCAACGGCCTGATCGAGGAGATCCAGAAGGCGACCAACTCCACCATCATGGTGACCGAGGAGGGGACCAAGGCGGTGGATTCGGCATCGCACCTCGTGGACAAGGTGCAGCTCTCCTTCGGCACCATCATCGGCCTGGTGGAGGAGACCGCCCGCTCGGCCAAGGAGATCACCCTCTCCACCCAGCAGCAGACCTCGGCCTGCGAGCAGATGGCCGACACCATGAACGAGGTGCGGGACGTGGCCCAGCAGGTGGCGGGGAGCGCCCGGGAGACGGAACGGGCCATCGCCGAGATCATCACCCTCACGGAGAAGCTGCAGACCCTGGTCGCCGAAGAGATGTAGCCCGACGGCTGACGAGCCGGCGGTAACCCGCACAACGAGGCCTGCATGGCAACAAAGTATCTCAACATCTTTCTCAAGGAAGCGGAAGAGCATATCGGCTCCCTGCAGAACCGCCTCCTGGTCCTGGAGAAGGAGCCGGGTAACACGGTCCTGATCCACGAGCTCCTCCGCAACGCCCATACCCTGAAGGGGTCGGCCCGGATGCTCGGCTTCGAGGATATCAGCGTCATCGCCCACCGGATGGAGGATTTCCTCAAGGAGATGGAGGACGGCCTGCGCCAGGTGGACAGCGCCGGGGTCGACCTCCTCCTCCAGGGGACCGACGCCATCAGCCGCATGACCGATGCCCTGGCCAAGGGGGCCCCCTCGCCGGTCGACCTGGAGAAGTTCATCCAGGCCTTCGAAAGCGGCGGCTCCACCGCCGAGGCCATCACGGCCCAGGAACCGGCGGAAACCGAGACCCAGATCGACACGGTCCGGACCAGCGTCAGGACCCTGGACTCCCTGGTGAACCTCCTGGGGGAGCTGATCATCAACAAGAAGCGGTTCGAGGACAAGACGGCCGACCTGAAGGAGCTCTGCCGGGCGGCCGAGGCGGGTGCCCCGGTGGCCAGGCTCAAGGAGTTCCACCGCGCCCTGGAGGAGGATGTCCTCTACCTCGGCTTCATCATCCAGCAGCTCCACGCCGAGGCCATGACCCTCCGGATGCTCCCCCTGAAGACCATCACCGAGGGGTACGTCCGGATGGTGCGCGACCTCTCCAAGTCCCAGGGGAAAGAGGTGAACTTCGAGATCGTCGGTGACCACATCGAGGTGGACCGGGTGCTCCTGGAGAGCCTCAAGCCGATGTTCCTCCACATGCTGACCAACGCGGTGGACCACGGCATCGAGCTCCCCGAGGAGCGGGTCGCCCGGGGGAAACCGGCGGCCGGCACCATCCGCCTGACCGCCCGCCACGAAGGGAACAGCGTGGTCGTCGAGATCCGCGACGACGGCGCCGGCATGGACCCGGAGCGGATCAAGCAGACCGCCCTGCGCCGCGGGGTCATCGACAGGGAAGAGGCGGAGATGCTCCGGGACGACGAGGCCCTCTACCTGACCCTGCGCCAGGGGTTCTCCACCAGCGAGATCGTCACCGACATCTCCGGCCGCGGCGTCGGGATGGACGTGGTCAAGATGAACATCGAGAAGGTCAAGGGGAACCTGACCCTGAAGAGCGAGGTGGGGGTCTACACCGAGGTGCAGCTCCAGCTCCCCCTGACCCTGGCGGTCATCGACGCCCTGATCGTCACCTGCGCGGACCAGCAGTACGCCATCCCCCTCTCCTACGTGCAGGAGACCATCAAGATCCGCGCCGAGGACATCTCCACCGTTGCCGGCAAGGAGGTCGTCACCGTGCGCAACAGCACGGTGCCGCTCATCTCCCTCGCCGGCCTCCTCGGCCTCCGGGAGCAGAAGGCCCAGATCTCCGGGGGGAAGGTCTCCGCGGTCATCCTCAAGCAGCGGGACCAGACCGTCGCCTGCATCATCGACCGGAACAACGGCACCTCGGAGATCGTCGTCAAGGGGCTGGGGGGACAGCTGAAGCGGGTGCGCCACACCTTCGGCGCCACCATCCTCGGCGACGGCAACCCGGCCCTCATCCTGGACGTGCCGGACATCTTCACCACCGCGGAGGGGGTCTCCACCCTCGGCATGCGCAAGTCGATTCACGAGAGCCAGCTCCACGTCTCCCGCGGCCGGGTCCTCGTCGTGGACGACTCCATCACCACCCGCACCATGGAGAAGAGCATCCTCAAGGCCCACGGCTACGACGTGACGGTCGCCATCTCCGCCGAGGACGCCCTGGAGAAGGTCGCCGTCTCCTCCTTCGACCTGGTGATCTCGGACGTGGAGATGCCGGGGCTGAACGGCTTCCAGCTGACGGCCCGGCTCCGCACCATGGAGGAGTACCGGGAGGTGCCGATCATCATCGTCTCGTCCCTCTCCAAGGACGAACACAAGCGCCAGGCGATCGAGGCCGGCGCCCAGGCGTACATCGTGAAGGGGGCGTTCGAGCAGGGGACCCTCCTCGACACCGTCGAATCTCTCATAGGCTGACAGCCGGAACATGGACCGATGATCAAGATACTCTTAGCGGATGACTCTCTCCTCGTCAGGGCGGTACTGCGCGACGCCCTCACCGAGTTCGACGACATGGTGATCGTCGGCGAGGCGACCAACGGCGAAGAGGCCGTCACCATGACCGAGGCCCTCAGGCCGGACCTGATCATCATGGACATCATCATGCCGGTCCTGGGGGGGCTGGAAGCGACCGAGGCCATCATGGCCCGCTGCCCGACCCCCATCCTCATCCTCTCGGCCACCATGGACGAAACGGACGTGAAGCTCGCCTTCAACGCCATCAAGAAGGGGGCCCTGGACGTCATGGGGAAACCGGCCGGCGTCACCCAGGAGAACCGGGAGTTCATCGAGCGGCTGGCGGAAAAGATCAGGCTCCTCTCCCGCATCAGGGTGATCCACCACCTCAACCGCCCCCGGGCCCGGCGCGTCATGCCGGTGAGGATCGAGGAGGGGAGAAGCCGCAGCATCCTCGCCATCGGCGCATCGACGGGGGGCCCCAAGGCGGTGATGAGCATCGTCAGGACCCTCCCATCCGACTTCGATGCAGCGGTCTTCGTCGTGCAGCACATCTCCTCCGGCTTTGCCCGGGGGTTCAGCCAGTGGCTCAACCTGGAGTGCGCCCTGCCGGTGCGCCTGGCCGAAGCCGGCGACATCCCCCGGCGGGGGGAGGTCCTGGTGGCCCCCAACGACTACCAGATGGTCATGGCCGGCGACAGCCTCCAGCTCCTCGACACCCCGCCGGTCAACTGCTGCAAGCCCTCCATCGACGTCTTCTTCTCCTCCCTGGCGGAGGCGAAGGGGGCGCAGACCGTCGGCGTGCTCCTGACCGGCATGGGGAGGGACGGCGCCCAGGGGCTCGCCCGGCTCCGGGAGAGCGGCAGCGCCACCATCGTCCAGGACGAGAAGAGCTGCGCCGTCTTCGGCATGCCCAAGGCGGCCATCGCCCTGAACGCCGCCGACGAGATCCTCCCTCTGCCGGAGATCCCGGCGGCAATAACCCGAATTTTCTCACACTGAAGGAGTCATACACATGTCCGCAAAAAAAATCCTCATCATCGATGACAGCGAACTCGTCCTCGTCATGGCCAAGGATGCCCTGGAGAGCGCCGGGTACGAGGTCTTCACCGCTGCCAACGGCATCGAGGCCAACAGCTACATCTTCTCCACCACCAACCGTCCCGACCTGATCATCATGGACATCATGATGCCCCTCCTGGACGGGAACAAGAAGGCGAAGATCCTCAAGCAGCAGACCCACAGCCAGGACATCCCCATCATGTTCATCTCCTCCAAGCCGGAAGAAGAGCTGGTGACCCTCGTCGCCGAGTCCGGCGCCGACGGCTACATCTGCAAGCCGTTCTCCCCCCAGGGGATCGTCTCCAGCGTCAAGGCGGTCCTCAAGGGGTGAACCACCCGGCGATGGCGGGGAGAGGGGTGCCAGCAGGATAAATCTTCACAAGATTACCGCTCTGTGTTAAATTTAGACCTTTACACACCGTAATGTTGCGAGGATACGATGCCGCTTCGAATCTACAACACCCTCTCCGGCGCCAAGGAAGAGTTCGTGCCGCTCACCCCCGGCAAGGTCAGCATGTACGTCTGCGGGGTGACGGTCTACGACAACTGCCACATCGGCCACGCACGGGCCAACGTCGCCTTCGACGTCGTCTTCCGCTACCTGCGGCACAGCGGCTACGACGTCACCTACGTGCGCAACTACACCGACATCGACGACAAGATCATCAACCGGGCCAACAGGGAAGGGGTCCCCTTCAACGTCATCTCCGAGCGGTACATCCAGGCCTTCGACGAGGACATGGCCAGGCTTGGACTGACCCTCCCGACCCACCAGCCGAAGGCGACCGAGTACGTGGACGAGATCATCGCCCTGGTAAGCTCCCTCGTGGCAAAGGGTGCGGCCTACGCCGTGGACGGGGATGTCTACTTCTGCGTGGAGAAGTTCCCGGGCTACCTGAAGCTCTCCAAGCGGAACCTGGAGGAGATGCAGGCCGGCGCCCGGATCGACGTGGACGAGCGGAAGCGCCACCCCATGGATTTCGCCCTCTGGAAATCGGCCAAGCCCGGGGAGCCCTTCTGGAGCTCACCCTGGGGGAACGGCCGCCCCGGCTGGCACATCGAGTGCTCCGCCATGAGCATGAAGCTCCTGGGCGAGACCTTCGACATCCACGGCGGCGGCAAGGACCTGGTCTTCCCCCACCACGAGAACGAGATCGCCCAGTCCGAGGCGGCCAGCGGCCACCCCTTCGTCCGCTACTGGATGCACAACGGCTTCGTCAACATCAACGCCGAGAAGATGAGCAAGTCCCTGGGGAACTTCTTCACCATCCGGGAGGTCCTGGACCGCTACGACAGCGAGGTGCTCCGCTTCTTCCTCCTCTCGGCCCACTACCGCTCCCCCATCGATTTCTCCGACCAGAACCTGGCCGACGCCGAGGCGGGTCTTGACCGGATCTACGCCGCCCTGGCCGGCCTGGACGAATTCCTGGCCGCCCCCCCCGCGGGGGGTGGGGACCTCCCGTCCGGTGAGGCCGCGGCCGAGCTGGAGGAACGGGTCGCCTCCCTGCAGCAGCGCTTCCGCGAGGCCATGGACGACGACTTCAACACCGCCCTCGCCATCGCCCACCTCTTCGACCTGGTCCGGGCCCTCAACAGGGTGCTGGCCGAGAAGCAGGACACCCCCGGCCTCCGGGAGCTCCTGGCCCGGGTGAAGGGGGAGATCGCCCTGGTCGCCGGCGTCCTCGGGGTGGTCACCTCCGTCCCCACCGACTACCAGGCGCGGCTCAAGGCGCGCAAGAGCTCCCAGCTCCCCATCGAGGTGGCCGAGATCGAGGCCCTGGTGGCGGAGCGGACCGCCGCCCGCAAGGCCCGGGACTTCACGCGGAGCGACGAGATCCGCGACCGGCTCCTGGCCCAGGGGATCGAGCTCCTCGACGGCCCCGGCGGGACGGAGTGGCGGGTCAAATAGCCGCGCCACCCGGCCACCATGAAGGACACGAAGGGTCACCGCCGTCAGGCCGTGACCCTTTTTTTAGTGCCGGTGCACTGACAGGGACGGGATGCCGGCGGGGTGAGAGGGCTCGGCCGCGGTGGTGACACAAAATCCTCCGGCAGATGCATTGCCCCGCTTTTCCGGTATAGTTTCACCAGGAAGAGCGCCCAGCAGCCGGAGAATCCCATGGCCATCACCATCGACATGCGGCAGGTCGTGCTCCTCATCGCCAGTGCCGTGGACCTGGTCGGCGTTGACGACGCCCTCCACGGGCGGCGCGTCGCCATCCTGGCCGTGGAGTGCGCCAGGCAGCTCGGCTGGGACCAGGCATCCCGACACCTGCTCTTCGACGCCGGTCTCCTCCACGACCTCGGGGTCTCGTCCACCCGTGTCCACCGGACCCTCATGAACGAGTTCGACTGGCAGGGTGCAGAACACCACTGCGAGCAGGGGTACCGGCTCCTCCGGGGGTTTGCGCCCCTCGCCCCCCTTGCCCCCCTCGTGCGCTACCACCACACCCACTGGGACGATCTGCAGCGGGTCGACATCGACCCCGCCTCGGCACTGGCAGCGAACCTCATCTACCTCGCCGACCGGGTCGACGTGAACGCCGCCCCCTATTACACCGACAATTCGCTGCTCCTGCATGTCCAGGAGATCTGCGCCCTGATCAGCGGGCGGCGCGCCACCCTCTTCGCCCCCGAACTGGTCGATGCGTTCCTCGAAGCCTCCCGGGCCGAGGCCTTCTGGCTGATCCTCAACCCCGAGTTCATCCCCCAGTACGTCATGGACAGCGAGCACTACGGGCACAAACAGCATATCGGCCTGGCCGATCTGAAAACGTTCGCCCTGATCATCGCCGAGATCGTCGACGCCAAGTCCCATTTCACGACCGAACACTCCCTGGGGGTCGCCCGCCTGACGCGGTTCATCGCCGGGCATTTCGGCATCCGCGGCAGCAGGCTCGACCTGCTCGAGGTGGCCGCCCTCCTCCACGACATCGGCAAGCTGCAGGTCCCGGACGAGGTCCTGGAAAGCCCCCAGAAACTCTCCCCCCTGGAGCGGGCCATCATGAAGAGGCACAGCTTCGCCACCTACCAGATCCTCAAGCGGGTGAGCGGCCTGGAAGAGCTGGCCCGGTGGGCCTCCCAGCATCACGAATCCCTCGACGGCGGCGGCTACCCCTTCCGGCTGATGGCGGGCGAACTCCCCCTGGAGGCCCGGATCATCAAGGTGGCCGACGTCTACCAGGCACTCGCCCAGAACC
>Ga0129297_10000837_pt1 | contig 15248 bp, 11 predicted proteins | sample I18A1metaG_FD_94708 | JGI IMG/M metagenome (GOLD analysis project Ga0129297, IMG submission 94708) | Lake sediment bacterial and archeal communities from Gulf of Boni, Indonesia to study Microbial Dark Matter (Phase II) - ​I18A1 metaG | ecosystem: Environmental > Aquatic > Freshwater > Lake >... | reverse complement strand
GTCCTCGCTGATGTGCATGCCGACGATGGTGCTGATTCCACTGCCGGCGTACTTTTCATAGACATCCTTGGCTCCTTCTGTTCCGCCGGTCATGTCAACGAAAATCTTACCGCACTTGTTTTCATCTGAGCCGTTGACGATCTTGGGCGGGAGCTGAAGCGCCGAGGCAATTTTGTATTCGGGAATATCCTTCAGAAGCTTTAAGAGATCTTTCAGCTTGGCCGGTTTCTCCCGGTCGATGAGGTTTTTCAGGTAACTGGTGACGCAATTATCCGCGGCCGTATGGATGCACATCAAGGGCAGGCCCAAAAGCTTGGCCATATCAACAGCGCGATTGTGGTTGATCGGCATCAGGCGTCTTTCAATCTCACCGATCCGCTTTTCCATCAATTTCTCGGCGACGCTGACCGTGATTCCGCAATTGGCCAGGAGGTCGGCCTGAAGCTTCATGACGTCGAAGAGCCTGGAAAGGGCGTATCCCTCGGGATGATGGGCAATGATGAGGTCGATTTTGTGACCCAGGTCCTTATTCAGAAGATAGGTCAGCAGGACCTCGCCCTCCTCCATATCGATCCCGACGATGGCTTTCTTGACCTCAATCTCCGGGTCTCCAAAAAGAATTCGGGTGTCCGAGAACGGGTTGAAAAGCCGGTCCTTATCAAAATAATCGACGTCTTCAGGCGGGGCCTTTTCGAATTTCCCCTTTTCGTCGGCGAGCAGCCTATCGATCTCATCCCGGCTCCTCAAATCGTTGGCTATTCCTGTTTCGATCACGCTCCTGTATAGGTCTTTGAGTTTCATCTGCCTTTTCCCTCCGAATGAAATCTTGTCTCCGAGGAAGCATACACGGGAACTCGCCCGGTTGCAAGAGGCCGCCACTCCAATGACCGGGAGCTGCTTACCCAATGAGACATTGTATTGACTTCTGTTTCTTTTTTGTATTAAATCTTTAGCCGGGGAAGAGGGATCAGCCCGCAAATGAACACGAAAATAGAGAATCTGCTTTATATCAGGGTGTCTGATTGCTTTGATAGTCTGAAGCTCGCCGTTCAAACTTTCGAGGATTATTTGAAGAGCGAAAGTGCTTCTGCAAGTCCCGAATACTATAAAGCCCGGAACTATCTCCGGGACGGCGAAAAATTCTACCAGGATGCGTTCAAAGAGGCCAAAAGACTCCTGGGGCCGCTGCCTCCTCACTCAGGGCCAGATATCGAGAAATGGAGGATGGAATATTTGGAGCAGCACAAGATTCTGGCCTCGGGCAAGGAGCTGGAGGAGATACAGGCGGAAGTCTTAAACGACCAGTACCTTAAGCAATGGATGTCTCCGGATGATATCAAGCGGCTCGTGGCCAAGGATTTCGAGGCTCAGAGGAGCGGAAAAAGAAAACTGGCCAATATCAAGGTGCGCATTCTCCTGGATAAACTCACTGAGCTACTGGGCCAGGCCAAAGAACTCAACAAAAAGGCTATGGACAAATTCAAGACGGCAGGCTGAAGCGTTAAGGAACTATCGCCCGACCTCTTTGATCTCCACTTCATCGCGCCAATAACGGACTTTCGATACTCCCGGGCTGTCGGGGCTCCCGTCGAATGCCAGCCCGAAGACCGAAGGTTTGGCCTCAAATAGAACTCGGCTGCCGCACACGGCCTTGGTTAAGTTAACAATCGTATAGGAAAGCATGGACGCTTCAGGCCGCTCCTTGATGTTGGAAACTGAAGCGAAAAGAAAATCTCCGTCGGTCTCAAGTTCGCCAAGGCGGATTTTGCCCGCCTCATAAGTGTATCTTGGCCGGCGCCAATCGCGGGCCATATCCCTGCGAAGGTCATTTTTCATCCCCACAAAGATCGTCTGCTCTCCAGAGTCTATCCTGACGCCCAGCCCTGCTCTCGCGGGCTCGACGGGCAAAAGATTGATCCGATTGACCCAATCAACGGGCTTTGTATTTTTTGCGCAGGGAACGAGGACTGTAACAAAGCCCACAGTTTCGCCCATCTCAAAATGCTGCGCGGCCGTCTGGTGGATGAGGAATTCATCCTGGCCGTGGCGCTGGATTGGCTCAACGCCCTCGAGGCGGAAATGAGTCAGGGGGAAAACGACCAGCAACTGCCTGTCGGTGGGCAGAATAGCACTCTGGATCTTCTCGTAACTGGTCGTGTACCAATGATCTCCTCTGGCAACGATTTTTTGGGTATGCCATAAGTTGGAGAGGGTGAAGTATTCCTCCCGGAGAGCTTTAAAGACGTCAAATATGAGGAACATTTCAGGGCTCTTGACATATGTCACAATGCGGTCCCATTCGTATCCCCAATTGTCATCAATAACCCGCGTGCGACTGTAGTCGAAATCCTCGAACGTCAAGAAATCCACCTTCTGGGTCTGGACGCGTCGGTAAGAGCCGGCGTTGTGGAGAAAATCGAGCACCGACTGTCCCGGGACCTCAGCGCGCCTGCTGAACCTGAACTCGCCCTTATTCTGCCCTATAAAGATCTTTTCTGGCCGGACGCAGAGGCGGTTGTGAAAATAATCCTGACGGAAGGCGCCATACGGACCACTGGGCATATAATCCCTGTAGCCGGCATCATGGAGCAGGATGGAGCCGCCGGACATGAGCAGGACGATGCTGTTCTCATCAGAATGGCCGTGGGTCATTTTCTCTTCTTCCACCGGAAGAGTGTCCCTCAGGTAATCCCGGAAATTCAGCCCTCCGCAACCCTCATCCCGGTAATTCAGAAGAAGATAAGTGTCCTGAGGCGTCCAGCCGTTGCGGAAAACGATTTTTTTGCCCTGGACATCTTCCATAACCTCTTCGGAAAGAACATCTGGGGGCTGAGCGGGGAGGCCGTCACTTCCCCAGCGATAACAGTCTAGGAGCAGACAGCCCAACCCGGCATTTTCGGGATTTGCAAAATCGATGAATTTCCGGGCGATTGTCGTTGCCGCCCACTTAAGATGGGGATCCTTGCGGACGCTGGCCGCCGCCTCAAAGAAGACAAGATAATGACTCCAGTTGGCTTCCCAGGTGGCGTCGCCAAAATCGGGGATTATTCCGGCCGGGCTTAAAAGATGAAGGTAGTGGTCTGCATAATAATACATCTCCGGAGTTTTGAGGAGTTCTTCCCTTTTGTTGAGCGCGTCGGCGTAGCCAAGAAGGGAATAAAGCCAAACGCCGTTATAAATTGTCGCGTCCTCGATTTGCCATTGGCCCCAGTTGTCGTCGCCCAGGGCCCGGCGCTGCATTTCCCAGACCTTGGCGGCCGGATGGGAGGGAAGCGTCCTGACTGCCCAAGCCAGGGATTCTGCTCGCAGCGCAGCTCTGTTCATTGGACCCCATTCCTGGGTGCGGAGGAGATATTCCATGCTCTGGCCGATGTTCGTTTCGATTTTCTGAGCTTCGGAACGACTGAGCTTCCCCAGGCGGTTCAAAATATCGTAGGCCCGGATACAGCGCATAGCCGTAAAAAAATCCGGAAGAACGGGGACGCCGTCAGCATAGTCGGCTCTCCTGGCTTTAGCCCAATCAGGATACATATTCCTGAAGTCTCCGTATGTCAGCAGGACTTTTTTGGCCCTGTCGGCGTAATCAGCCTTTTTTTCCACTCCATAAAGGTAGGCGTAGATAACGGCCATCTCGAGCAGTCCCCCAGGGGACCTGTAACCAAAAAAATTCTCCGGGTCGAATTCCTGCTTCCACTTGGCGATGAGCTCGTCATAGCGGCTCCAGACGTGGTCGGCTGACAGGCGGGCATAGCTCAGGTACTCGGCCAAAGGCACGGGCCCAAGAGAAGACGGACTTTCGGATGAGGTGGCGGCTTTCTGGAAGCCCGCGGAAAGGGGACAGACAATTAAAAGCCCGAGCAGAGAAATCAAGAATGTCCTTTTTTTCATCTTTATGATCCTCCCGTCGACAGCGCTTTCATACACGCCATTAGAAAAAGGCTGCGCTCGCGGCGACTTGATCGGATTGCTTCGCTCTGCTCGCACAAACAATTTTCAATAGACAATTTTGAGTCATGACGGGCGCGTGATTCAAGCCGGAAAAAAGCGCCCCAAGGCCTTCTTGCCGGACGCCTTGAATCAGTCGAGAGTCCTATTGAAAGACCTGCTTCATGATGCCGACGAGGTCAAGAGCGAATTCAACCTCAGTAAGCGGAATAGTCTTGCTCTTGGTGATTTTGGTGAAACGTCCGTCTTTGTTGCTGTCCTTGGTAACGATAATATAGTCTGCGAATGGAGCCACGGCGTCGATCATCCGTTCGTTGTCGCTTCCTGGAGCTCCTCTCAATGCCGTCCCGCCGACATGAACAGCGATGATAAAGATCTTGTTTTGCTTCGCATACTCGATGATTCTCTTCAGGCGGGCTTCTTCCGTCTCGATGGTCAGGCCCGATGCCCCCATGCCTTTCAGGCTGGCGCCGATGGCCACAATCATTGTTTTGTAGGGCGTACCCTTGGGGAATTTAGTCAAGTCTGTATAAACTTCGGCATGGAATCCCGGCCCGGATTCCTTGTCCGCCAACCCGACGCCGGCGTTCATCATGTCAATATCAGGGACGTCGCAGTAATCATACCCGATGCCTGCTTCTTCAAGGACGATATTCACGGTAGTGACATCGTTGCTCTGCCCGGCGGATGTTGTCAGCACGGGCACCTTGGCTTTCAGGACGGCCGTTTGGCTCAAAATATTGGCCGGGAATAGGATCATCAGAAATGCTAAAAAAACAATCCCTGTCAGTTTTGGTATTTTCATCAAATGCTCCTCTCCTTTCTGGATATATTTATCGTCATTCGCTTATTTCTCGAGCGGATCTATGATCGCATCATAAGCCTTAACCGCTTTTCTCCACCAGTCTGGATAAACAGGCTTGGAGCGTTCTCGCTTCCTTTTTTCCGTGTCGTAATAGGATATCTTGTTGTATTTGACCCAGATATCGTCACCGAGCTTCCACCAGGCCTTGACCACCTGCTCCGCATTGGCCAAACAATAGCCGTCAAGGTATCCGATCCCTTCGTCTTTTGACCTATTATAGCGCTCCAACGCCTCCTTATCAATCTCCGGGACCCGGGCCACGGTCTTGGCCTCCCATTCTGCCTGGGCTTTTTTGACATCTTCGATAGCAGCGCTATAAGCAACCTGGGTATGAAAATCGACGTAGTCAAAAGCCCAGCGAGCCGAATCCCGGTTGAGAACCCAATGGTCGCCGATCTTGAATGATGCCGGGACATCTGTCATTCCGGCATAAAGAGGCATGTAACAGGATGTGTCCTGGAGGCCGAAAGAAAGCCAGACAATCCCCCCAATTGGGCCTGGCAGCCATCCCCGGCACTGGGTAATCGTAGTATATTCAGCACTCATCGTCGAAATCGCCCGGGTTGGACCGGTATAGTTCGGATTCTTAAACGGCCCTCCGCGCAAACCCTTGGCCCGGTCGAACGGAGTTCCCTGAGCCCGGTCCCTGGTCATGGCCATGACATCCTGGAGAGATATTTTTTGGTCGGGCTTTACGGAAAAAGGATAATCCATGTTCGGCGTTTCAGGGCTGATCTTGAGCGAAGGAGCGACCAGATTAAAAAAGCGCCACAGCCGGGCGTGGCCGGGGTCTGTGCTTGCACTTGCTTCAACCGGGTCGTAAGCTCGTTTCCAGCTGAAAGGCTTTCCGCTCTTTGGGTCATAGAGTCCCTGCTCGATGGCAAAGGAAACCATATGGGCTGAGCCCATGAAATAGTCTTTATTTTTAAGGTCAACCTCTCCGATCCTTGATTCATTCGGACAAACACTGACGTGGTCATCCGGGACTCGCTGGGCGCACCAGACGGCGCCAGGCTTTCCTGTCTTCGGCGTCCAGAGCGGCCCGACCGGCATGATCTCGAAGACCCAGACTTCGTTCGGGTCATGGACGGCCAACATTTCGCCGCCATCGTTGAATCCGTAGCCGTGCTTTTCTGCCAGTGTACCCATGATCTGGATCGCCTCGCGGGCCGTCTTGCTCCTTTCCATTGCTATGAGCGTCAGCATGGTAATATCAAGAGCCGGAGTCGGAGTCCTGTTGTCTATTTTTTTCACGTTATAGATCGATGATTCTCCGATGCCGACTTGATTTTCATTCATGTAGCCAAACATGCCGTGATGGTAAGCGAACGTGTGGAGGATCTGGGGAATTTCAAGCCCGGTGAAGTCGTTCTTGTAGAGGTCCCATTTCAAACCCTCCGAAGGAGGCCAGGTCTTGTACTGATCGATATGGTAGATTTTGCGCGTCTCGCCCGACTTGTGGTCGGCCGTGGGCACATGACGCCAAGTCCAATCGCAGAATCCGCAATCTGCCGTGTGCGTGGCCATCGTCGATCCGTCCACCGAAGCATCCTTGCCCACCATAATGACGGTGCAGCCGCCTTCGGAGGAATCATCCATTGACTCGGCAGCCCCAGGGCTCTGCTCGCTCCAAGGAATGAACGCAAGAATAAGGATGAGCGCAACCAGGCTCATAAGGGAGCCGAGAAATAGCTTCCTAAGAGGCATCTTCAATCTCCTTCCTTTTAATTTATTCTTGGATTTGATCCGCATTTTATAAAGCGAGATAGAGTTTATCCTTCTGCGCGCCCTTGGGGTCGTGAAAATAATAGCCCGCGCCGTTCCTGACGATATCGGCGTACCGGGGGATCCCCTGCGCGACAACGGCTTTCTCCGGAGTTTTTTTGGAGAACTGGCGCATAATCTCCAGCGCGACCGAGCAGTGTTGGCCAACCCGCTTTTCGATCGGCCATCCTGATTCATCGTACGGAACAAACAGCTTCTTTTTTCGGGACAGGCTGAGCAGAAAAGGGTCTTTTCCGTCGAGAAGAAGGTTGACTGTCTTGGGTCCGGTCGGTTGATCCAGGAACGGGATAGGCGCTTCAAGAAGGAAAGGCAGGGTCTCCGAATAGTCGCCGATCTCTCGGTGCGAGAGGCCACGGAAACCCGAGGGGGACGGCTCGACATGATTATCAAAGCCTTCCCTGGCCTTGACGGTGAGCGCAGCCATCGTGGCGATTTTCTGGGATTTCTCGGGGGCGACAATGCAGTTTGTGACGGGGAACATAGTTTCCGCTCCATGGATATCTATGGCGACGTCCACCTTTTCCCGGCGCATGATCTCCATGGCGGCAAAACTGACTTTTTCCATTCTCGGCCCGTTAGGCCGGCCGGGCCAGGTCCGGTTGGTGTTCCTGGCGTCGATATAAGAAAGAAGCTGTCTATCAGGAAAATGGATGTAGACATCCGGGTCCGGCCATTGGTCGAGCGGGGAGGCATCCCTGTTTCCCATCCTGAATTTTTTCTTGCCCCAATTTGTCTTGATCTCATAATAAAGAGGATAGCCGTCCCCAGGTCTTGTGTTTCGGCTGGCGCTGTGGTTGAACTCAGGAATGACGATCAGCGTTCCCTTCTCCACAACAGCGTTCTCAATGATGATCAGCGCCGCCAGGAACCCCTCCGGTTCATTGGCGTGAGTGTTGGCCATGAGCAGCACTCTCCCGCCTTGTTCCTTCCCTTCGAGGAAGAACACCGCAGTGTCGGCAGTGGTGCCCTTGAGCCCAGGACAGTATTCGCTCAAAAGGGAAATCTTGGTCACGCCAGGGCCGGCCACGACGGGAACGTCGAAGTGACGGTGGCGATAGAGCTGGGTGCCGCCCACTATTATCATAGCAAAAAAGAATGTCACCAGCACGCCTTTGACAATCCATATCCGCGTCATTCTCTTTTCCTTGCCGTAGCTATTTAGCCCGCATGACCCTTAAGAGGAGCGGGATCAACACAAGAAGATACAGGATCAAGTCCTGGATATTCTTTTTTTCACGGACAAAGTTCCAAACGACCAGGCCGATGATGCAAATAGTGAGGACGTAATAGATAATCATAATGAGAGGCATGAGTCCTCCTTCACTACATGCTCCAGCGCACCAAGAAAGCAAGCTTGGCGCTGAAAACGACCATCAGGACGCCGACGATTGTAATCACCAGCCAGGGAAGCCAGGTGCTCTTTAAAAACGTCCCGTAGGAATCTTTGTACTCTGAAACCATAATACTCAGCCTTCCAATGAGGGCTGTGGGCGGAAGCCCGTCGCCCAAAGGCCAGAGAAGGGATAAGCCGGCCATGGCCACTGTGGCATGGTAGCCCCTGGAGTCGAGAAACCAGATCAGCGGAATTCCGATGACAGCAGCGGCGCCATAGGTCAGGACGCCTTCGGATACAGGAATGATCAGCGCCAAAGAGACAAAAAGAAGTCCGAGCGGAACGCTGATCACGGCGTAGGATATCAATCCGCGGACCCCGGTTGCGGTCATAACCTGCTGAAGCATACCCACAACAACGACCGTGGCGATAAGTGGCAAAAGGCGTTTGACCGTATCTCTCGAAAGAGACAAAACCTTTATTTTTACCGGACTGACCAGCCAGGCGGCCAAGGCGGCCAAGGTGAATTCAAGAGGCAAGCCCATAATGGGTGTGCTGAACGGCCAGACCCGGTAAGCCACTACTAAGCCGAAAAAGACCAGGAAGGGCACAAGCACCCGCCACCAAGTCATCCGCCCCGGGATTTGAGGCATTTCCTTGAGGGCGGTCTCCAGGTTAAAGATGCCCTCTTTTTTCCAACCTAAAACGAGGATCGTAAACGTACCCAGCAGGAGCACAGGAATCCCCAAAGTGAATTCAAATCCGACATAAGGAATCGCTGTTCCGGCGCAAAGAATCATGGCCCAGATATTGACCGGCGGCGCGGCTGCGCTGAGTCCGGCGATTATGAAAAGAATAGCGGCAACCTTTTTTTGAGGAACTCCCAGGAATTTCAGGGCCATTGCTACTGGGGCACCGACGACAAGCAGGGAAATGCTGCCCGCGCCGGTCAAGGCTCCCGGGATGAGGACCAGGATCATCAAAATAAGCAGGGCAACCAGTCTCTTGTTGTGAAAATAGCGAATGGTCGCTCTGACAACATAATTTACCCCTCCTGACTCAGAGACAATGGCCATGAAAAGAGTGGCCGTGACAAAGAGCAGGACGACATCGAGATAGGTTGAGGAGCCCTCGACGAGGTGCCGGATGAGCTCGCCTGAACGAGGGGTATCATAAAAAGCGCCCGCCACTCCGCCTGCCAAGGCGGCGGCAAACATGGAAATTTCCACCGAGAGCTTGCTTGCCTTGGTCAGGGCGTACCCGAGGACCATCACCCCAAGGATGATCCCGATGTGAACGATCATGCTTCTGAGCTCTCGGCAATATTAGCTACGCTTCCGAAAGAAGTCAAGTGGCGCATCCCCCTTGAATTTTTAAGGAAAGTGATTTAACTTGGATGGACAATGTTTTGGCCTTGGAAAAAGAAACGAGCTAAAAAGCAAGCTCTCTTTGAAGAAGAGCGACGCAAAGAGCCCCGCCTTGAAGACCTGAACGATGTGACGGTCGAGCCTCGTCCCGCTGGAAAATTCGGGCTCGAGACGAAACCGTATTTCGCCCGGACCAAAGATGCCTCTGCGAGCGGGCTCAAGGTGGAGTGCGAGGTCCGGTTTCCGGTCGATACATTGCTCAGTATTAAGCTCCTGTCTCCAAAAACAGGAAAAACGATTCAGGCCGCGGGAATTGTGAGATGGGTCGCGAAATTGGAACAAAAAGAGAAGTACGAAATAGGAGTCGAATTCGTGGACACTCCGGTCAAGACCATCATGAATCTTTTGGAGCATATTTATAAAGCCTAACCGGCTCTTGGGATAGATAATTTATCGACGAAAGAGATTCGCTCAAATCGAAGGTCAATCTCAGGAAGAAAGGCACATATGGGCATCGCGCTTCGTCTCGGCATGATGATGTTCCTGGAATATGCCATCTGGGGGTCCTGGTTTTCTGTGCTTTCGGCGTATTTAATGAATACCCTGGGGTTCCGCGGCACTCAGGTCGGCTGGATTTACAGCCTTCTCCCCCTGGCCACAATTATTTCTCCGTTCTTCGGAGGGCAACTGGCCGACCGGTACTTTCCGACGCAAAAAGTCATCGCCGTCTTGAGCCTGGCCGGCGGCGTGCTCCTGATTCTGGGCTCGGCAGTAACATCCTACTCAGGCCTGATGTTGCTCATGCTCGTTTACTGCCTTATTTACGCGCCGACTTTGGCCTTGACCAACTCTATCGCCTTCATCAACCTCGAAAACTCGGAAAAAGATTTTGGCAGGGTTCGCGTCTGGGGAACAATCGGCTGGATCGCGGCCGGACTCTGTCTGGCCGGCTGGAGGACGGTGGTCAAATCCTCCGGGGGGGGAGCCATCAAGGGTGATACCCTTCTTCTGGCGGGTTTTTTCTCTATCATCATGGGAATCATGTCATTCGGGCTCCCTCATACACCTCCCAAAAAAGGAGAAGGAGCCAAACCCTGGGCGTTCTTGGAAGCTCTCAAAATGCTCAAAGACAGCGATTTCCTCGTGTTCATGGTCATTTCGTTTGTCGTAGCAACAGAGCTGCAGTTTTATTATGTGTTGACCGCTCCTTATTTGACCTCTGCTCAGATCGGAGTCTCTGAATCCGCAGTCTCTGGAGTTATGGTCATCGCCCAAGCGGCAGAGATCCTCGTCATGGCGATTCTGCTCCCTTATTTTCTGCCGAAATACGGCATCAAAAGGACCATGCTCATCGGCGTGCTGGCATGGCCGCTTCGGTACATCATCTTTGTCATAGGCACGCCCGCCTGGCTGGTCATCACCTCTTTGTCTTTGCACGGGTTTTGCTATGTCTTTTTTTTTACGGCTGCTTATATTTATGTCGATATGATTGCACCCAAGGACATCCGGGCCTCAGCCCAGAGCCTGATTGCCGTGGTCATCCTTGGGTTGGGAATGTTTGTCGGGAGTATTTTTTCCGGCTGGATCCAGAATCTTTTTACCATCGAAAAAGTCACTGCCTGGAGGAACGTCTTTCTGGTTCCGACCGGGCTGACGCTCCTCTGCGCCCTGGCTTTTGTCTTTCTATTCAAGGCCGGCAAGGCGCAAGATGTGGGGGCACGGTCGTAAAATAAAAGGAATCTTAGGGAGGAAGAAATGAAAAAGAAATTTCTCGGAATCGGGATCATTGGAGGAGGTTTCGTTGCCAAGTTTCACATCCGGTCTTGGGTTGGCGTCCGGGACGCCGATATCCTCGGAATTGTGGATCCTGACAGGAAACGGGCCGAGGACGCAGCAGCTTTGGCCAGGAAACTGAATGTCGGGTCGGCAAAAGTCTATAAATCCATCACCGAAATGATTTCGGACCCGGCTATTGACGCCGTCTGGATATGCGCTCCCAACTTTGCTCGCATCGAGGTCATGGAGGAAATTGCTCACACTCTCGAGAGGGAAAAGGGTGAGCTGGTCGGAGTCTGTTGCGAAAAGCCCCTTGGCCGAAACGTCAAGGAGGCACGCCGCATGCTGGAACTCGCCAAGAAAATTAATATCCTGGACGGATATCTCGAGAACCAGCTTTTTGCGCCAGCCGTGGCGAGGGGCAAGGAAATCTGCTGGGCCAGGGGAGCCGCGCTCTCCGGCAGGCCCTATCTGGCGCGAGCGGCCGAAGAGCACAGCGGTCCGCACATGCCCTGGTTCTGGGAGGGTTCGCTCCAGGGCGGAGGAGTGCTCAACGACATGATGTGCCACTCGGTTGAGGAGGCGCGCTTCATGTTGACTCCTCCGGGGAAGGACAGAACCTCCCTCACTCCGCTCAAAGTCACGGCCTACGCGTCTTGCCTGAAATGGCAGATTCCTGAATATGCCAAGATTCTCTGGGACGCAAGCGGCGGCAAAACGGATTATCTCAAGCGTCCGGCGGAGGATTTTGCCCGTTCCCTAATTGAGTACAAGGCCGAAAATGGCCAGCGTGTCGTGGTCGAGACAACAACAAGCTGGTGCTATGTCGGCGCCGGGCTGCGCCTGAGCATGGAGCTCCTGGGGCCCGAGTATGCCCTCCAGATCAATACGCTTGATTCCAACCTGAAGGTCTTTTTCAGCCGTAAAGTCGCGGGCAAAGCCGGAGAAGACCTTGTTGAAAAACAGAATGCCGAGATCGGGCTCATGCCCGTCGTCAGCAACGAGGAGAGTGAATACGGCTACATGGATGAGGACAGGCATATGGTCCAATCCTTCCTCAAGGGCAGAAGACCCTTGGAGAATTTCAGCGATGGCCTCAATGTTACTGAGTTACTCATGGCGGCCTATATGAGCGCTGAGCAGGAAAAGACGGTGGCCTTTCCGCCGCCCGGGCTGGATTCGTTTGTCCCGGCCGTAGCCAAGGGGAAATGGAACCCCAAGAAAAAATAGCTGGAGGAAAAATGAAAAAGATGATGTTCATGCTTCTGGGATTGATTTGTCTTGTTACTCTGAGTGAATTATTAAACGGCCAGGCCGCCGAGGAGAATTACGGAGAGGTGAGGATTATCAAATTTCCCCTGGCCATGCAGTGCTGGACATACCGGAAATATACATTTTATGAAGCGATCGATAAAACAAAAGCGCTGGGGATAAAGTACCTTCAGGCCTATCCGGGCCAAGTCCTAGCGCCTGACCAGAAAAACGTTTTTTTTGACCATAAGCTCAACGACGACCAGATCAGATCGGTCAAAGAAAAACTCGCTGCGGCCGGCCTGGAAGTCACGAGCTACGGCGTTGTGGGCCCCGCGGAAATGGGGCGGACCGAGGAGAGCATACGCCGGGTTTTCAATTTCGCCAGAAAGATGGGGATCAGAACCATCGTTACAGAGCCGGCGGATGGAGACTTCCCGATCCTTGACAAATTAGTCAAGGAATATGACATCAACATCGCGGTCCATAATCATCCAGAGCCATCTAAGTACGCCAAGCCCGAAACAGTCCTTGCCGCTATCAAAGGTTTGGATGAGCGGATCGGGGCGTGCGCCGACACGGGCCATTGGATGAGAACCGGCGTTTGTCCCGTCGATGCCCTTAAACTTCTCAGCGGCCGAATCATTGATGTCCATTTCAAGGACCTCAATGATTTCGGCAGGGGGGAAAACGTTGTCGATGTCCCTTTCGGCGAAGGCAAGGCGAATATTCATGATATCCTGGCCGAGTTAACCCTGCAAAACTACGGCGGGACGCTCACGATCGAATATGAAAATGAGGCCGAAGTCTTGACTCCCGAGCCGGCCATCCGCAAAGGTCTTGAGTACATCAAGAGCATCACTTATTATGAGGATTATCAGCAGCTCCTGAAGAGCAACTGGGGAAGGTATTCCAAACACGGCTGGAACCACTACGGGCCGGGCCATTTTGAGCTGGACGAGAAAACGGGGATCCTCAAGTCACAGGGCGGGATGGGACTTTTCTGGTATAGTGTTAAGAAGTTTAAGGATTTCCTCCTTGAACTCGACTTCAAGTGCGGCCAGAAGGAAGCGAATTCCGGCATTTTCCTCAGGGTGCCCGAGGTCCCCACGAGCGATGATTATGTTTCACACTCCTTTGAAGTCCAGATTTGGGACATCGCGGAAGGCATACACAGGACCGGAGCGATCTATGACGCTGTGGCGCCCACCGCATCAACCTCCAGGCCCGCTGGCGAATGGAACCACATGAAGATCACTTTTCAGGGCAAGCATATCCAGGTAGAGCTTAATGGCACCCAGGTTATTGATTGGGACGCCGAACCACGGGGAAAGATCAAGGATTTCGCCTCAGAAGGTTACATCGGTCTCCAAAACCACGAAGGCCCCGCGCCGGTCTATTTCCGGAATATTTATATCAAGGAATTGTAAGAAGAGCTGCGGACACTTAGATCCAAGGAGGACACTTGAGACATTCATATATGACTGAAATGAAGAAGCACTTTTCCGTGCGGTTTTTTGTTGGTTTTCTAGCCGCCTTTCTCCTTTTGGCCGGAACATCCTGCCAGAAAGCTGAAGTCGGCCCGAAGCCGCCGGTTGCCGAGAAGGTCGAAAAGGTTCTGACCGCCCACGGCCAGAGCCGGGTTGATTATTATTACTGGCTCAGCGAGCGCGATAATCCAAAGGTCCCTGAATATCTGAAAGCTGAGAACCGGTACCTTGAGGCCGTCATGAAGCCCCTAGCAAGCCTCGAAGAAACGCTTTACAAAGAGATCACTAGCCGCATCAGGCAAACAGATATGTCTGTTCCGTATCGGTCCGAGGGCTATTACTACTACACCCGCTATGAAGAGGGCAAGGAGTACCCCGTTTATTGCCGCAAAAAGGGGAGCCTGGAGGCCGCCGAAGAAATCCTGCTGAACGTGAACGAAATGGCCGTCGGGCAGGCCTATTTGCATGTGGCAGGGTTGATCGTGAGTCCCGACAACAATCTCATCGCCTACGGAGTAGATAAGGTCAGCCGGCGCCTTTACACCATCCATTTTAAGAATCTTGCGACGGGCCTGCTTCTACCCGACGAAATTCATAACACCAGCAGCGGAGCTGCCTGGGCCAACGATAATAACACCGTCTTCTACACTCTGAAGGACATCACCACGCTCCGGCCGTACAAAATCATGAAGCATGTGCTCGGCACGCCTGTCTCGACGGATAAAGAGGCCTATATAGAAGCGGATGAAACTTTCGAAATCGTGGCCTACAAATCCAAATCAAAAAAATTCTTGATGATCGCCTCAGAAAGCACTCTTTCGACTGAGTATCGCTATCTTGATGCCAACAACCCAAACGGGGAGTTCAAAGTCATCCAGCCAAGAGAACGCAACCTCGAATACCATACCGAGGACTTCAAGGACAAGTTCTACATTCGCACGAATTACCAGGCAAAGAACTTCCGTCTGATGGAGACTCCCATCGGCAAATCCACGAAAGAAAATTGGACCGAAATCATACCGAACCGGGAGGATGTGCTTCTCGAAGGTTTCGAGCTCTTTAATAATTTCTTAGTTGCGGAAGAGAGAAAATCCGGGTTGATCCGGCTCCGGGTGATCAGATGGAAAGACAAGTCCGAGCACTATCTCGATTTCGGTGAACAAACCTATGAAGCTTTCATGGGCGACAATCCTGAATTGGATACCGACTGGTTGCGCTACGAATATGACTCACTGACGACCCCTGAATCAGTTTATGATTACAACATGATCACTAAAGAAAAAAAACTCCTGAAGCAACAGGAAGTCGGGGGCGGCTTCACTCGGGAGGATTACCACGCCGAGAGGCTTTATGCCACGGCTTCTGACGGAGTCAAGGTCCCCATCTCTCTCGTTTACAGGAAGGGAGTCCAGAAGACGGGGGATAATCCTTTGCTC
>Ga0129297_10000835_pt1 | contig 15274 bp, 14 predicted proteins | sample I18A1metaG_FD_94708 | JGI IMG/M metagenome (GOLD analysis project Ga0129297, IMG submission 94708) | Lake sediment bacterial and archeal communities from Gulf of Boni, Indonesia to study Microbial Dark Matter (Phase II) - ​I18A1 metaG | ecosystem: Environmental > Aquatic > Freshwater > Lake >... | reverse complement strand
TAGTAGGAAAGGCCGTTGGCCAGAGCCAGGATGGTGAGCACACCGCCGATAATAGGAATGCTCTTGTTCAAAGAATTGAGCAGGTCTTTGATCTTCAAGTCCCGGTGGATGAAGACCTCGACAATAAGCGCATAAACCGTGGCAACGGCTGCGCTTTCCACGATAGTGAGGCTCACGCTGGCTGCCAAGGCGAGCGCAGCCGACACGCCCGCGACGAGGAGAATGAACCGGAAAAAGGCAGAGCCCAACTTCTTTGTATCTGGACCCCGGTGAGTCAGATGAATCACGAAAAAGCCATAGACAGCCGAAACAGCGGCCGCGATTATGATCCCAAGCCAGGCAACCTTGAAAAAAAAGAACAGCGCGATAAAGGCCGCACTGACAGGGATATATGTGGCGAGAATCCCCGGGAGGCCCCTTGACCTCGAGTCCTGGCGAATTATGGCTTCGATGACCAGCACATAAGCAACCGCCACGGCAAATCGCCTGACGAGAGCCCCGGGAACTCCAAAATATCCGATAAAAATAACGAGCGGCAGAAGAAGCTCCCAGATGGATTCGCGGATGGCCGAAAACGTTTCCTTCAGGCTAAACGGGAGACGTTCCACTTTGCTCTTGGCGGCATAGACAATCCCGATGATGACCATGGTTAATACCATAGCCCCTCCGGGAAGGATTCCGCCTTTGAACATCTCCTTAATGTTGACCTGAGAAGTCACTCCGTAGATGATTACGGGCAGGCTAGGCGGGAAAAGCAGGCCGATGCTTCCTGAGGCAGTCAGCAGACCCACCGAAAAGACTTTGCCATAGCCGCTGTTGACCAGAATATAATAAAGGAGTCCTCCCAACGCCACGATAGTCACACCGGAGGCGCCGGTGAAGGTGGTGAAGAATGCACAGACGAAAACGGCCATAATGGCTAGGCCACCCGGAAACCAGGAAAAAAATGCTTGAAAGAGCTTAATCAGCCTCTCTCCGGCTTTGCTCTCCGAGAGAAAAAACCCTGTCAGAGTAAAAAGAGGAATGGCTGCGATCGAGAAACCGGTGAGCATAGAGTAGGCCTGGTTCGGAACCACCTCGAGAGGAAGCGCTTGACGGGCGAAAAGAAGATAGCCGATGCCGCCCAAGACCACAAAAATCGGTGTGCCGAAAAATGCCGAAACGATAATCAGGACGATCAGCGGCGAAGCGGCCTGAGCGAGGCCTGCTTGGAAGGGCTTCTCCAACGAAGCGAAGAATCCCGGGAGCGAGACGGAAAAGGCTTTGAACAGCTGGATCACAGAAGTGAAGGCCAAAAAGGTCCCGACAAGAAATGCCAACAACAACCAGAGGCCTCGCCGTTTTTTGTAATCCATACCGCTGATGAACCGGAGGCCCATCGCCAGGTACCCTAAAAACATCACCAGGACAATCAGGCGGAGGGGAAAAATGCCCATCTTCTGGGTGGCGTCGAACCCGTTGAAGGCAAAGCTGACCGAACTCCAGGCAAAAGCAATGGTCATTGAGGCACAAAGAACTCGAACGGCCGTGTGGACAATCTGTTTCAGCGGCTCCTTGAGCGGTATATCCAACGCCAGCGACAGATGTTTGTTTTGCCGGGACGTAATGGCGCCGGCCAGAAATGTGGCCACGAGCACCAGATGTTGAAGATAGGTCGTCGAGTTGGGGAGACCGCTCCTAAAAAACTCGCGGGCGATGACTTCCATAAAAGGGATGAGGCCCAGGAAAAAGAGCGAAAAATAGGCGAGCGAATCCTCGAGGATATGGGCGGCGCGAGCGGACTTACCGGCCACTCTTTTGCCTGTACTCCCTCAGAATGTAAAGGACGTGATCATAGATTTCTTTGGAAAACGCTTTCTCCGTGAGCTCGTCCATTCCCTTGGAGGCGACTTCGCGAAACCTAGCCATCGCATCGGCCGGAGGATCATTGATGATCAGCCCGTGCTCCTGCATCGCCTTGACGGCATCCTGCTCCAAATCCTTCGTGCTTTCGAGGAGGCTGACGGACGCTTTCAGGACAGCCTGAATCATCGGCTCGTGATATTCCTGGGGAATGCTCTCCCAGACTTTTGTGGTCAGAACGAGTCCGCCGATCAGCGGAGCCATGCGAAGGTTCAGCATGTGAGGAATCAGAGCGAAATACTGGCCTGAGCCGGCGAGAATCGGCGGCAGGTAGCAGGCATCGACCATGCCGCTTTGCAGTGACATCATCAAGTCCTTCATCTGGCCAGGAACAATCTGGTAGCCCATTTTTTTCCAGGCTTGCTCCATCTCCGGTTCGTCAGGGGTGAAGGAGATTTTGTACTTTTTCAAGTCCTCTGGATAGGCAATTTTGCCCTTGGTAAAGAAATAACTCCATCCCGCCTGGGTCCAGAGCAAAACCTTGAACCCTTTGTCTTCAATCTGCTTTTGGAAGACCGGCCTCAATTGATCGAAAAGATATTGAAACTCCTGGTCCGAGTCGGTCAGGAAAGGGATGGACAGGGCAAACAAGTCGCGGTTAATCTTGATCATGCCCATGTTGCTGAGGACGGCGCCGTTGAGGGTCCCGAGGCGCATTTTGCGGATCATGTCGAGCTCAGTGCCGGTGATGCCGCCGGCATAGATTTTGATCTGGACGGTCCCGTTGGAGATTTTTTCCCAATCCACGGCGACCTCATTCAGGGCCTTGTCCCAGGGAGAACGGCTGGGGGCGATGCTCCCAATCTTGATCACCGTGACGGCAGGAAGGCTGGCGCTAAACAGCAGCAAAATCAGTAAGGTAAGCAGCAACATTCGGTGGCCAGTCACTGAGGCTCCTCCAGAAGAAAATAATCCTCCAGATGATCGAGCAGCCAGCGCGCTTTTCGTTGGTTGAGGACGTTAACCAGCCGGTTATCCAGGTCCGAGTTTGGGTCAAACTCCAGAACCCTCTGCAGGAGGGACTTGAATTCCTCCACATTTTGTTCTTTGACGTCCACGGTCGTGGCCAGCGAAAGGAGAGGCGATGTGTCGCGATTCCCCGAAGCGGCCATGGCCAACTCGAAATGCTCCCGCGCTTTTTTCGGATCGCCCCCCATATATTCGGGAAGCGAGCCATAATAGAGAATATAAAAATTGTGAACCGCTCCCCTGTTGAACCCCGGGTCGAGTTCGATAACGCGGTCCATCATCGCCTCCGCTTGGGGCAGAGTCAACCCGATTTTCATGTCAAAAGGATCAACGCCGAATGCCCCCACCCAGCCCGCGGCGGCCCAGTAAAGAGTGGGCACATCTTTCTTGGCATAGGGCGCCAGCGCCTTCTTGTACTCCCGCTTCTTCAACTTCTGGAGAAGACCGGGATTTTTCTTTTCCAGGCCCACAATCAGGATATCCCGGCCGCGGAGATAGAGGTTCTTGGCCCGGCCGAGCATGAATTCCTTCTCATCCAGCTGCTGGCGGGGCTTCATGTCCGCCGGCGTCTGGAGAAAAGCGTTGGCATACATAATATAAAGGCTTCCCGTGCGCAGCCGCAAAGCCTCATTGTCAGGAATGGAAGAGAGCAAGGATTCATAGAGTTTGACCGCAAAGGGAAGGGCGTCACCCACGAGATCAGGGTCATTATCTTGGGTAAAGACGTTGCTCCCCGAGGGCGAAGAGAGCATCCCGGCCACCTTGTTCATAGCTATTTTGTTCAGTGAGCATGCTCCTGAGGCGGCCAGCAGCACGGCTAGGATGACAACTCGGCTCCTCATTTCTCTTTTCTTCACCATTAGTGGTTCTCTTCTTAGTTATACGCAGGTGCTTAAAAACCGCACTCTCTCGTCGGGATTTTACATAAGCGTGGTTGCTTTTGCAATCAACTTAAGTCCGCCCCACATAACCCGGAGGCAAAAAAATTAGCGGGCAGAAAGCGAAGAATACGTCAGCTGCAGAACATTTTTCAGGCCGCCATCGCAACATTAACTATTTTGTCAGTCCGTACTTTGGCTCAACCCTCATATTGTAGAACATAAAGGAAAAAGTATCTGTAAGCAGGTCAATGTCCTTAGTGAGATTGCTGGCCCCGTGCCCAGAGCGCGTCTCGACCCTGATCAGGACCGGATTCTTGGAGCCCTGTTTTTCCTGGAGGGTGGCGGCGAACTTGAAGGAATGAGCCGGCACGACCCTGTCGTCATGGTCGGCCGTAGTCACGAACGTCGCGGGATAGCAAACGCCATCTTTAATGTTGTGTAGCGGCGAATAGGAATAGAGGTTTTTAAAATTCGTTTCATCATCACTCGAGCCGTATTCTACTGCCCATCCCCACCCGACTGTGTATTTATGGTAACGAAGCATATCCATGACGCCCACAGCCGGCAAGGCCACTTTGAATAAGTCCGGCCGTTGGGTCATGGCTGCGCCAACAAGCAGCCCGCCATTGGAGCCACCAGCGATAGCCAAATAATCCCGCGAGGTATATTTTTCCTTGATGAGATATTCGGCAGCCGCGATAAAATCATCAAAGACGTTCTGTTTATTTAAAAGCATGCCTGCCTTATGCCAAGTTTCACCATACTCGCCCCCGCCGCGAAGGTTGGCATCGGCATAAACCGCACCGTTCTCAAGGAGGATGATATTGCTGGGATCGAAATAAGGTTGCTCGCTGCTGTTGAATCCGCCATAACCATAGAGGTAGGTCGGGTTTTTGCCGTTCTGCTGCAACCCCTTTTTCGAAACGATGAACATTGGTACTTTGGTCCCGTCTTTGCTCGAATAAAAGACCTGTTTGACCTCGTAATCGTCCGGCTTAAACTGGACTTCGGCCCTCCTAAAAACATCAGTCCGACCAGTCGCCAGGTCATATTTATAAATAGTGGGAGGATAAGTAAACGACTCAAAGGTATAGAAGAGAACCTTCTCGTCTCTCTTGCCGCCGAAACCCCACGCTGTTCCCAGGGCAGGCAATTCAATCTCTTTGGCCGGCCTGCCTGCGAGGTCATACTGAAAGACCTTGGTGTTGGCATCCTTGAGATAGCTGCAGAACAGCTGCCCGCCGGCCGTGTTGGCGCTATTGAGGACCTCAGGCTTCTCGGAAACAACAACCTGCCAGTTTTCCTTGCCCGGGGACTTGGGGTCCATAAGAACGACCCTGTAATTGGGTGCGTCGACGTCAGTGAAAAAGAGGAACTTGCCACCAACAGCATCAATCGCATAGGAGTTATATTCGAACCCCTTAATTAAAGGCTGGAAATCCATCTTCCTCGCCGTCAGGTCCTTGTAGTAGAGTTCATTGCCATGGGTTCCCTGGGAGATAGTCAAAAAGAGATATTTCTCATCCTCGGTTGTGTCCGCGCCGAAATAACGAAGAGGATGTTCTTTGTCCTCGTAAATAAGAATATCTTTTTCCTGCGGATCGCCCAACTTGTGGTAAAAGACCTTCTGGAACTCATTCTTTGCCGTCAACTCCTGGCCGGCCGCGGGCGCATCATAGGCGCTGTAGTAGAAACCGTTACCCTGCCAGGCTGCCCCGGAAAATTTCACCCACCGGATGCGGTCGCTAAACTCCTTCTTTGTCTCGACCTCCATCACTCTGATTTCAGACCAGTCTGAACCGGCCTCTCTTCTCGACACCGCGACACAGCGGTTGTCTGTTGAAAACGAGATTAATCGGACCCGGACCGTGCCATCCGGAGAAAGGGTGTTGGGGTCGATAAAAACTTCAGGGGTCCCCTCCAGGCCTTTCTGGATATAGACGACGGGCTGATTCTGGAGGCCATCGTTTTTATAAAAGAAATAGTAGTCCCCAGCTCGGAAGGGAGAAGAATATCTCGGGTAGTTATAAATCTGTTTTAAACGGGCCCGGATCCTTTCTCTGAAGGGGATTCTCTCCAGGAAGCCAAACGTAACGGCGTTCTCTTCCTTGACCCATTGCTTGACATCTGCGGCGTTGTCATCCTCCAGCCAACGGTAGGGGTCGGCAACTTTTGTTCCAAAATAGTCATCGACTTGCTCGATTTTCTTTGTTGCCGGATATTGAAGTTGGGACCCTTTCCCGCTCTGAATCTGGCAAGAGGAAAGAGCCAGAACAGAGGCAGCAAGAACGATAAGCGTGAGAAGTCTTTTCCTCATTTTGTCCTCCTTAAATGAAAACAAAAATCGTTATTAGCACAATCCTAAAAAAGCGTCAATAACTTGAACCAGGCTTGGAGAATTGCCATTAGGGCTCGCAATTGGACGTGTCGCAGCACCCCCCTTAGATAGGGCTATTCACGGGCCACCCTGTGGATATTTAGGAGCCCAAAGCCAAAAATACATGGCTGAGATACGTCGCCAGTGCGTCCACTGCTTTCTCGACTGGCGCAGACAGATCTTCGCCCAAGCTCAGGCCAAAAGGCTGAATGCCGAGGACGATGACTTTACAGCCGATTGTTTCTTCAAGATAAGAAACTAATAGAGCCAGCGAAATCCTGTGCGTCGAGATATCTTCGTTTTGGATCTTGTCTTTTTCCACGATAAAAATAGCTCCTGGACAGAATGGGCCTAGAGCGGAATCGAAAATAAGGACCAGGTGCGGGCTGAATTTTCGGATTTCCCCCGTGTAATTCTCCGGACTTTCGAACCCGCGAAGAATTTTGATCCGCGAGCCCAATTTTCCACGCGCCAATCTTAGGAGCCGTTCCGCACAAGCCAGGCCAGCGGCATCATCACCTTTGGCGGGATTCCCGACGCCGAGGATAAGGACTCGGCTAGCGGCCCGGATTTCCTTCCCGATCCGCCTTTTCCAGGCCGGGGGAGCAAACGCGGATTTCTTTCTCATGGCTAATGAAAAAACGGCGTTTTCAGGACTGCGCGGGCTCGGTCTTCGGAGAGGATTCAGGTTTTGGCGGCGCCGGCTTGGGCTCTTTCTTGAGTACCGCCCGCACAAATTCCCACTTCATTTTAAGATCATGGCGGTCAAACTCTGCAATCTCGAATTGGTGGTCCATTTCCATGGCCTTGATCGGCGTAACCGGGCAGGAGTCCACGCACTGAGCGCAGTGAATGCAGCGGTCATTATGAATGACCATTTCAAATTTCTTTTCAGCTTCGCTCACCGACCTGATCTCGATAGCCTCGGCCGGGCAGTCCCTCTCACAGGCCCGGCAGGCGATGCAGAGGTCGGGATGAAGAAAGGGCGTGCCGCGAAAGTCCTTGGGTACCTCGAGTTTCTTAAACGGATAATCCACCGTAGCCGGCTTCTTAAAAAGATGCCGCAGGAGCTCCGGAAGAAAAACCGCAACTTTCATAACAAAAATCCCTTGATTAAGATGACGATCAAAAGCTGGAGAACGGCCAGGGGGGCCAGGTATTTCCAGGCGAAGGAGACAACTTGGTCCACTCTGATTCTCGAGGTCAGGGCCCGGAGGAGCGACAGGAAAAAGATCACAAAGAGCGTTTTGACAATAAAATTCAGCAGGCCGAGCCCGAAGCCGCCGGGAAAGCCTCCCAAAAAGACGGCAGCAAGGAGCCCGCTCGAGACGACGAGTTCAATATCGGTCATGAGGCGAAAGAGGGCCAATTTCTTTCCTGAATATTCGGTGAACGTCCCGCCGACGATTTCCGTTTCGGCGTGGGGAATATCAAACGGCGTCCGCTCGAGCTTGGCCTGGACACAAATCAGAGCGATGACGAACCCAAGAAGATTGGGCAAAATGAACCAGGGCTTTTTCTGGTAGAAAGCGGCGATTTCAACGAGCCGCCAGGAATTGGCCAGGATCGCCGGGCTGAGGACGGCCATAAAAAGGGGAACCTCATACCCGAAAAGCATGGTCAGCACCCGGGTGCCGCCGATCGTCGAAAAATAGTTCGTGGACGACCAGCCGGCCAGGAAGAAGATCAATGTCGGCAGGCTAAGAAGGTAGAGGATGACGATAATATCGCCTGAGAACGAGTTGAACCCGGATTGTGCGAGATCATAATGCCAGACGGGCAGGAGCAGGCCGGCCGTGCCGACGATGGCCAGGCCAACGATGGGAAGCAGATTGAACAGTGTTTTGTCTGCTTGATCGGGAACGACGTCCTCCTTGGACATGAGCTTGAAGAAATCGGCAACCGGCTGAAGTATCCCCCAGCGTCCCGTGTGCGTCGGACCCATCCTGTTCTGGAGGCGGGCATAGACTTTCCGATCGTACCATTCACAGAATGTCGAATAGACAAAGAGAAAGATGATCCCCGGATACACAAGCAGATAGAGGAGGGTTTTCACAACGGCCATTCAACATTCCTTTTCGGAGGGAGTTTCTTAAACCGGTCTTCGGCCATCTTTCTTAACTCGCTGAAATGCACAAATTTTTCCTCGCCGGTCCGGCCGTTGATGAGCTCGACGGTCCTCTCGGCGCAGCAGATGCAGGGGTCGATCGCAGCGAAGATCAGCGGAATATCGGCGATAAACCCGTTCTTGAGCATGTCCACCGTGGCCGGATAGTTGGCCAGGGTGGGGGCCCGGACCTTGAGCCTCTCCGGTTTGTCCGACCCGTTAGATTTAATGTAGTGCGTGTTCTCTCCGCGAGGGGCTTCATAACGGCTGAGGAATTCATTTGGCTTGGCCTTTCTCGGCGCTTTCACGGCAATGTCTCCGGCCGGGAGGTTCCGGAGCACGAACTCGCAGATCTTATACGACTCCATAAGTTCTTTGATCCGGACGACAACCCGTCCCAGGACATCGCACGTATCCGCCGTGCAGACATCAAAGGGGACCTCGTCATAGACGGCATGCGGGTCGTCCTTGCGGACGTCCCGGGGGACACCGGATGCGCGCGCGGTCGGGCCGACGGCGCACAGGTCTATGGCCTGTTGCTTGGACAAATAGCCGACGCGGGCAAGCCGGGCCACAAAGGTCGGCTCGTTTGCGCCGATCTTAAAGTAGTATTCGCTCCGTTTCTTCAGGATGTCGATGCCATCGAGACTTTTTTTGACCTGCATCTCATCGAGGTCGCGGCGGACTCCACCAAGAGTATTGATGGCGTAGTGGACGCGGTTCCCGGAGATCATCTCCAGGATATCCATAACGACCTCCCGGTCTCGCCAGGTGTACATGAAGAAGGAATCAAACCCGGCTTCATGGCCGGCGACACCCAACCAGAGCAGGTGGCTGTGGATCCGTTCGAGTTCGGAAACGAGATAGCGGATATAATTGCCGCGCCTGGGCGGAGTGATCTCCATGAGCTTTTCCACACCCTGGACATAGCAGGTAGAATGAGAATGAGAACAGATTCCGCAGATTCGCTCAGTCAGATAAATATTCTGAATCCAGGTTTTCTCCTCGGCCAGCTTTTCCAGCCCGCGGTGGTTGTAGCCCAGGCGGATGTCCGCGTCCCGGATGACCTCGCCGTCGACGGTCATTCTCAGGCTGATCGGCTCTTTGAGAGCGGGGTGCTGCGGGCCGATGGGGATGGTGAACTTCATTTCTTTCCTCCGGGAATGATTTCGGGGGGGCGTTCGTATTTCCAGTCCTTCCTCAGAGGAAAATTGCTGGCTGGCCAGTCATCGGGCAAGATGAGCGGCCTGGGGTCGGGAATATGATCAACGATCATTCCGAACATGTCCTGGAGCTCCCGCTCATAAAAGATCGCTCCTGGAATGACGGAGCAGATGCTCTCGACATGCGGGTTGGTCCGTGGAACTTGGGTGCGGACGGTGAGGCTGCCGTGCTCATGGCCGAAATGATAGAGTATCTCGAAGGACTCGCCCAAATCCACGCCGCTGATGGTCGCCACATAGGTAATGTTCAGGTCTCTGCGTAAGCCAGCTATGAGAGGCACTAGGTTCTGGGGCTCTACTTTTATAAAGATACGCCTCGCCGCAGGATTCGTCATCTCGACGATCTTGTCGCCGAAGAGGCTTTTTGCCTTGTCCATGATTTCAACGTCAGTCATAGAGTCCTCAAATTCTATAATGTCCCAAGAAGCTTGACGACGCCGTCCAGGATGGCATCCGGCCGGGCCGGGCAGCCGGGGACGTACACGTTGACGGGGATGACCTGGTCTAGGCCTCCCATAATATTGTAAGCGCCGCGGTAAACGCAGCCCGACATGGCGCAGGCCCCCACGGCGATCACGAATTTCGGGTCGGGCGTTTGCTCATAGATGCGGACAATGCGGTCTTTAATCTGCCGGGTTACCGGACCAGTGGCAATGATGACATCGGCGTGCCGGGGCGTGGCCTTGAGGAGCACCCCAAGCCGTTCGACGTCGAACCGGGGCGTCAGCGCTGCCACGACCTCGATGTCGCAGGCGTTGCAGGCACCCGAATTGAGATGCAGGATCCACGGAGACTTGATCCGGGACCAGCGCACAAGTCGGTCGAGCATTCTAACTCCTTGTCACAAGCGCCATAATCGACAGGAAAATCACAGCTAGATACAGCACGGCAAAGATGACAATTTTTCCCGAAGGGACGGTCGCGATCATGAGTGCGGCCACATGCATAATGGTGAAGAACAGGGCGATAAAAAAGAACAGCCGGTAGCCAAACTGGACCTTGGCGCCCGGGATATCTTCGCCGCAGGCATAGGTCGTAAGCTTGCCACCGACCTTGTTGAGCTTGGGAGCCATGCGCTTTCCCAAAAGATAGACCAGGAAAACGAAAAGGAGATAGAGGACGAAGGCCACGGGCGGCGATATGAGTAAGTCAATCCCTTTCATGGTTTACCCTTTGAGTTTCGTGAGCTTACGAACGTCCAGGCTTTTGGTGTGCCTGTAGATATTAATGATAATGGCCAGGGCGGTTGCTACGAGGCTAACCTCGACCACAATAAAGGTAATCACAAGGCTCTGGGCCAGGAGGACGTTGTTCCTGACGACCCCGCTGGTCAGCAACGCCAGGCTCACGGCCTTGCTGATGATTTCGATGCCGATAAACAGCTTGATCAGGTTTCGCATGGTCAGCAAGCAGTAGATGCCCACGAACAGGAGAACGGCGGAAAAGCCGAGGTACATAAACCAGGTGCTATTCATCTTTGTCCCTTTTCCGGAATAAGGCCAATACAGAAAACACTCCCGCGAGAATAACGGCAAGCTGGCCGACTAGGTCAAAGGTCCTTTGTTTCCAGAGGACATCTCCAAAGGTGCCCTGATCCGCCGAGCCCGGGAGCGTCGGAATCTTCTGGATCAGGCCTTTCATGACAAGCACATCAATGATGATGAAAACGACAAAGAATAGCGGAAATACGATCTTGGCGAGGTTGGATTCCCGGACATCGCCCTCGGCTTTGGTCAGGGCGATGGTCAGGATGAAAAGAACCGTGATCAACCCGGCCACGACCGAGATCTCAAAAACGCCGGCGTAAGGAGCTTTCATCCGGAAAAAGATGATCCCAAGAAAGAGGCTGGCGATGGCGAGGCTAATAGCCGACCGGAGCAGGTCCTTGGACAGGATTGCCAGGATGGAGAAGAGGACCAATCCAGACAAAAGCGCTATTTGCAGAATCATCTTTTAAAATCCCCAAGACCCAACGACGAGATGAATTCCCTGGACCAGCACGTCGGAAGCCGGCTGGATCCAGGATCTTATGACAAAAGTGAAAACAATGCCGATTCCGACCGTGAGAAGAGCGAGAATGACCGTCGCTGCCGTCATCCAGAAAGGCGCCTCTTTGATGGCCGTCCAGCGCTCGTTGAGCTTTCCGAAAAAGGCCTTGCGCTGAAAAAGCAGGTAGTACCATAGCGTCAGCACGCTGGCCAGGACGGCGATGACGGCAAGAACCCATTCGCCCGACTGAACAAGAGCGATAATGATGATTAATTTGCTCCAGAACCCGCTGAGCGGAGGGACGCCCGAGATCGAAAGCGAACCAACGATGCTCGTGGCCGCGGTCAGGGGCATCCGCTTGGCCAGCCCGCCCATTTCGTCCATGTTCCGTGTGCCCGTGGCCATCTGGACCGACCCGGAATTCAAGAACAGGAGCCCCTTAGCCAGGGCGTGATTAAAGAGGTGGAAGAGCCCGCCGGCGATCCCGAGCGGAGTGCCTATCCCCAATCCCAGGACGACATACCCGACTTGGCTGATCGAGGAATAAGCCAGCAGGCGCTTCAAGTCTTCCTGGCCGAGTGCCAGGAACGCCGCGACGACGATGGAAACGGCGCCAAGCCACATTAAGACCTGGGACAGGGTGGCTGTCAGGCCGAAAACATTAAAGAATATCCTGGTCAGGGCATAGACACCGGAAACTTTAATGAGCAGGCCTGAAAGGATGGCAGAGATCGGAGCGGGCGCCGAAGGGTGCGCATCCGGCAGCCAGGCGTGGAACGGAATCAGCGCGGCCTTCAGCCCAAAACCCATAATGAAGAGGGCGGCGCAAAACCCGACCACCAGTCCGGCATCCAGAGCCCGGAGCCCCTCGCCCACGGCGACGAAACCAAGGCTTCCCGTCAGGCTGTAAATTACGACGATGCTGAAGAGGATGGCGGCGGAGGCGATGACCGAGAGCATCAGGTACTTGAATGAAGCCTCGAGCTCATCATGTTCCAGACCATAAGCGACGAGAGCATAGGAAGCGATCGCTGCGACCTCCAGGAAAAGGTAAATACTGAAGAAATCGGTCACCAGCACGAGCCCGTTCATCCCCGTCATCATCATCAGAAGCAGAGCATAGTAATTCGCCTTGGAGCCGTAGTGGTCCATATAATCAATGGAGAACAGTCCGACGCATAAGGTCACGAGGGCGATGGCCATCAGCATGAAGAGGCTGAAACCATCCACCGCAACCTGGATGTTAATCGGCTCGCCCAGCCAGTCAAGCCGCCGGAGGACAGGCCCCTGGCTGATCATTGCCCGGCCGCTGGTGATTGCCAAAACGAACAGAAAGAGGAAGACAGCGTTCGCCAAAATGTCGGGTAGTATTTTTTTTGAAACCTTCCCGATCAACGGAAGCACTGCGGCGACCAAGAGCGGCAATCCGATAAACAGGAAAATCAAATGTCCTCCTCTATATCCTCAAACATTCCATTTTATCACTTTAGCAGCAAATTAATTAGGGCAGCAATGAGAACCAAACCGCCGATACACCAGGCCAAATAGTTGGCGTAATGGCCGGTGTGGGCCTTTCTCAGCACACTGGTGAAGGCCCGGCCCGTGGCCGTTACAATTTTCTCATAAAAGAAATCAATCGGCCGGTCAATGCCCTTGAATAGAACGGTCGAAAAGTTCCTCAGGAAGATGATGCCTTGCTCATAAATATCAAAGATCCGGGCTTCGGCCAAGTCATAGATGGTTTTCATCACCGGGAACTTGTGGACGGGCTCGGAGGCAAGATGCGCTTTCTTGTCCCCGCGCTTCCAACCGTAAAAGTGGAGCGCCAGCGCCAGGAGCAGGCAGAGCACGGAAATCCCGGCCACAGGATTGAAGAGGCTCAGGGCGTGCGCCGTGAAGTCAAGGCTCTCTCCAGCCTCGACGTGACCTTCAAGGATCGGCTGGATGAACTGCGTCAGAGGGAGCTTATTGTAAACACCGAAGGTGATGCACAGGAACGCCAAAACCAGGATCGGGATGAAAACGGCCGCTTCGCTTTCCTTGACTTTGGCGACCTCCTGGGTTCTCGGGCCGAAAAAGACAGAGTGACCGGCCTTGAGGAATGAAGCGAAGGTAAAGATGGCCCCGACCCAGGCGGCAATGGCGAAGATCGTGTAGCCGGTTTCGAGGGCGCCATGAAAGACCATCTCTTTGGAAATGAAACCGTTCAGGGGCCAGACGCCCGAGATCGCCAGGGCGCAGACGCTGAAACCGAAGGCGGTCAGCGGCATCTCTCTCGCCAGCCCGCCCAGTTTCTTGAGTTCCGTTGTGCCGGCGCGGTGCTCGACCGAGCCGGAGCTCAGGAACAGCCCGCATTTATACATAGCATGATTAATCATATGGAAAATCCCGCCGGCGATGCCGATGGGAACGCCCGTCCCGATGCCCAGGACCATGTACCCTACCTGGCTGACGGCATGGTAAGACAACAGCCGCTTGAAATCCTTCTGCACGAGCGCCATGAAGACGGCGAAGACGATGGTCGCCGCTCCGATGATCATGAGGACGATCGCCAGGGCGCTGTTTTTTTCCAGCTGGAAAAAGTCAAGCGTGATTCGCGCCAGAAGATAGATGCCCAGCAGTTTTTCGAAGGCCGCCGGCATGAAAGCCATGAAGCTTACCGGCGCGTCGATGGCGGCATCCGGGATCCAAGTGTGGAACGGCATGGCACCCGCTTTGCCGATAGCGCCGATCATCATCATAATGAACCCGACACCGGCCAGACCCTCGGGCTTGACTGAAACTAGCGACATCGTCAGCGTGCCGGTTGTCACCCAGAGGATGCCGATGCCCAGGAGCATCGCAAAGTCGCAGAACCCGCTGATGATAAACGCCTTGACCGCGGTGCGGTTCGATTTTTGGCCGCCGACCGAAATCAGGCCGTAAAGGGTGAGGAGCAGCCCTTCCCAGAAGAAGACCAAGGGGACGAAATTGTCAGCGAGCACAGCTCCGTTCGACAGGGCGGCCGAGAGTAACACGTAAGCGTAGTACTCACGCCCACGGGGGTGGTTCCTCATCTTGACGGTCGAGTACAGCGTAATCAGGAAGAGGAAGCCGGCCAAGCCAAGAAGGATAAAGCTCGAGAAATGGTAGAGCCGCAACTCAAATTTGATGCCCTGTCCCATCCAGGGCAGGCGGAATTCGAGGTTCTTCACCTGGAAAAGGGCGTAGGCAAGATAACAGACTGCGACAGAGGCGAGCAGGGCGATGCCCTCTCTCAGGATCTTGACGCGCGAAGGGATGAGCAGGCAAACGACGGCAGCAGCCGCCGGCAGAAAAATCATCCACAAGAGCATGTTCGGCGTCATTTGAGCCACCAATTGATCTGGCTCGTCGCAATCTCAGCCAGCTTGGCGGGATAGGATACAAAGATGCCCGCGACAAGCGAAAGGACGGCGAGCAGGGCGACGACGAAAACCATTGACCTTGTCTTTTCAGGGGCAAGGACTCTGGGCTCACCCAGGAAAACCTGGCTGAACACCTTGAAAAGATAAAACATGGTCAGGACGGCGGTAAAGAGCGCGACCGCAGCGACCCAAACCAGGCCCGCCTTTACCGTTCCCATGATGACCAGGAATTTAGAGAAAAACCCGCCGAAGGGCGGAATGCCGATGACGGAAAAGGCAGAAAGGAGAAACGCAACCGCAGTGATGGGCATAGTTTTTATGAGCCCACCCATTTCCCTGATGTCCCGCTTGTGCGTAGAGTGAATAACGATGCCCGCGCAAAGGAAGAGTCCGGCCTTGGACAGCCCGTGCATCAGAATGAAGAGGAGCGACCCCGAGAC
>Ga0129297_10000833_pt1 | contig 15306 bp, 10 predicted proteins | sample I18A1metaG_FD_94708 | JGI IMG/M metagenome (GOLD analysis project Ga0129297, IMG submission 94708) | Lake sediment bacterial and archeal communities from Gulf of Boni, Indonesia to study Microbial Dark Matter (Phase II) - ​I18A1 metaG | ecosystem: Environmental > Aquatic > Freshwater > Lake >... | reverse complement strand
GGGGGGGGACACAAAGACTGCCGCGGATGGTCTCTCCAGCCAAAGCTGCGGAGATGATCCTTTTGGGCACCCCTATCAGCGCAGAAGAAGCCTACCGGCTTGGACTGGTCAATAAGGTAGTCCCTTTAGCTCAGCTCTTGCCAACAGCTAAGGAGTGGGCAGCCAAGATCTGTGAGAATGGGCCTCTTGCAATTCGGAGAGCCAAAGAGGCCATAGTTCGGGGCAGGAACATGGCTCAGGAAGATGGCTTACGCATGGAACTGGCCTTCTTTGAAGAAATGCTTCAAAGCGAGGATTATAAGGAAGGACTTCGAGCATTAGGCGAGGGGAGAAAGCCGGAATACAAGGGAAGATAAACAACAGGGATAAACCAGACGACCATGACCTTGGAGCTTTTAAGGAGATGGCCAGCTGATAAGGACCATAGGGAATTACAAAGATATGTTATCATATAGCTGACCTTTAAATCAGATTGGATATTTGAAACAGGAGAAGGAAAATCAGTGGACTGTACAATAGAAAGCGAAGGCATGCATTATAAAGGGAACTGTATCCGACCACCCCCTGAGGCCTCCAGCATCCTACTTCAGGTGACTCTGGGTTGCTCTCATAATAAATGCACCTTTTGCGGGACCTATAAGGATAAACCGTTTAGTATAAAGGACAATGATATCATCCTGAGCGATATACTGTTTGCCTCAAAGTACATGAAAAGACAGAACCACGTCTTCCTCATGGATGGGGACGCTCTCATTATTCCTCAAAAGAGGTTGATGTGGATCCTTGAGAGAATAGAGGAACATCTCCCCTGGGTCAAACGGGTCGGGGCTTATGCCAATGTGAAAAGCATCACGATGAAATCTCCCCAAGAATTGGCCGAACTACGGGAAAACAAGCTCGGAATGCTCTACCTGGGTGTTGAGACTGGAGATAATGAGATCCGTAAAAAGATCAATAAGGGTTCAAGCGCGCAGGACTGCCTCGAGATGGGCAAAAAGGTCAAAAATGCGGGGATGGAGCTGACTGTTACCGTGCTTCTCGGAATTGCAGGGAAGGAAAAGTCCATGGACCATGCTCGTTCAACCGGAGAACTGATCAGCGCGATGGATCCTAACTACGTCAGCGCCCTGACCTTGATACTGATTCCCGGCACGCCGCTTTGGGAAGAATATGAAAGGGGTGATTTCAAACCCCCAGATGAGCAAGGGCTGCTCATTGAGATGAAGGAGATGATCGCTTACACCAACCTGAGCTCCGGCCTCTTTTCTTCTAATCATGCCTCTAACTACCTGCCGTTAAGAGCATGGCTGCCAAAGGGCAAGCAGGAGGCCCTGGACTTGATCGACGCGGCCTTGAGAGGGGAAATCGGGCTCAAGCCGGAGTGGATGCGCGCTTTTTAAAGCCTCTAAGGTATATTTCTCAAGATTTATCAGTCAGTCCATAATTATATAGACACTGCAGGTTAAATCCCTCCTTTCCCCCCCTGCCTACCGGCGGGCAGGCTTTACAAAAGGGAGTAAACAAAGAGGTGCAACAGATATGAAGATCCTAAGGGTGGACATGAAAAGCGAGAAGATGACATTCGAAGATCTACAGGAGGAATGGAGGTACATTGGAGGGAGCGCCTTCATTGCGAAGATAATGAACAAAGAGGTTCCTCCGGCGACGGATCCGCTCGGCCCTGAGAATCTCTTTATTGTTGCTGTTGGCCCTCTTGCGGGCACTGGAGCACCACAACTTGGGCGCATATCCGTTGGCGCAAAGAGCCCTCTGACACTGGGAATAAAAGAGGCAAACTCAGGAGGTCCGGCTGCGCAGATCCTCGACAGGCTTGGGATTCGCGCTATCATTGTTCAGGGCGCACCCCATGATCATCGCTTATACTGCTTATTTATCTCTAAGGATAAGACAACATTAATTCCAGCAGATGAATACCGCTGCATGAAGAATTATGAATTGGTGAGCAAGCTTCGAAAAGAATATGGCGAAAAGATAGCTGTTATATCTACTGGAATTGCCGGGGAGCGGAAATACAAAGGGGCGTCGGTCTCCTTTACGGATATCTTTGGCGATCCATCGCGGAACGCCGCAAGGGGTGGACTGGGTGCAGTCATGGGATCGAAGGGACTTAAAGCGATTATTATTGATCCCTCTCAAGCTGCACAGGTTGATATCGCCAATCCAGAGGAATTTCGCAAGGTCATAAAATTATGGGTGGATACCCTTAGACATGATATAAGCTGCAATCTTTTTTCACGATTCGGCACTCCATTTGCAATTTCCAATTCCGCCAGCCATGGAAGCCTACCCTCAAATAATTATCGTTCGGGAAGACCCTCGAACTTCATAGCTGTAAACGGCAACAGCATACAGAAAATTCTCTTTGAACGCGGCGGCAAGATGCATGGTTGCATGCCCGGCTGCGTTGTTCAGTGTTCCATCATCTATCCTGACAAAGACGGGAAACGGCTCTGTTCTGCCTATGAATATGAAACAATAGCCATGCTTGGAACCAATCTGGGAATTACCGATCCTGATGCCATTGCAAGGCTCAAATTCATGTGTGACGACCTTGGGATTGATGCCATAGAAACAGGAAGCAGTCTTGGTCTCGCTGCGGATGCCGGAAAAATGTCATTTGGGGATTGGCGATCTGCTGCGCGACTTTTAGAGGAAATCGAAAAGCAAACACCCCTTGGCCTTGCCTTAGGTAACGGCGTGGTAGCCACCGCACAATATTTAAACGTAACCCGCATACCTGCTTATAAAGGGCAGGCAATACCTGCCCATGATCCCAGATCGGTAAAGGGGACCGGTGTTACCTATTTCACCAGTCCCATGGGAGCGGATCATACGGCAGGTCTGACATACCGGATCCCCAAGAAAAAGGACAAACAGGCGGAGAATTCGCTTAAATCCCAGATTCAGGCAGCCACCTGCGATGCCTTTGGCTACTGTTTGAATTCTGTTCCCGGGGGCCGCGCCTCCATTTATCAATTTTTTGCAGATCTCATGAATGCCAGATATGCGCTCCGGTTGACTCCTAAAGAGATCATGGAGATTGGGAAGCAGACCCTTCGAGACCAACTCGCTTTCAATGAAAAGTCAGAGTTCGGTAAAATGGATTCAAAAACTTCTCTCTTTGTCCGAGAAGAGGCTATTACGCCAACGGGCCAGGCTTTTGATGTCGATGATGCCGAGATAAAAAACGTTTGGAAGGGATTGGATTCGTATCAGGAAAAGGAAAAGGTCTGGGAGGTCCGAATACCGCCTCTCCCAGATATTATGTTCGGAGCGGGTGTTGTAGAGAATATGGGTGAGCGGATTCAGCGACTCAAAATAAAGAAGGTGTTACTGACAACGGATCCTGTGATGTTCTCAATGGGAAGGGCTGATGAGGTTCGTAAGATTCTGGAGTCTATTGGAATATCGACCGTTATCTTCTCAGATGTAGAGCCTGATCCTCCCATTGAACTCATTGAGAGGGCTGGTAAGATCTATACGGATAATGATTGTGATGGAATATTGGGCCTCGGCGGTGGAAGCTCGATGGATACTGCAAAAGCAGTTGGGCTTAGGGTAACACACGCGGGTGAGATGAGAGAATATGAAAGCATCGTGGGTGGAACTGCAAAGATCAAACCTCTTCTCCCGCCGATCATCTGCATACCTACAACCTCTGGGACAGGAAGCGAGGTGAATCCTTATGCTGTGATAACCGATAAGGAGAGAGACCTAAAATTTATGCTAATGAGCAATCACTTAATTCCCAGATTGGCTGTTATTGATCCCGTATACTCTAAGACGATGCCGGCCGGTCTTACAGTCGAATCCGGAATAGATGCCATGGCTCATTGCATTGAGGGGTACGTTTCGTTGGCAATCCCCTATCACCCCTATTTTGAGGCAATGGCGGTTTACGGAGTAAAGTTGATTGGACGAAGCCTCATTCAGGCATACAAGAACGGGAATGATATCGCCGCGCGTACCGATATGTGCATGGCTGCCATCTGCGGCGGCATCGCCTTCCTAAAGGGATTGGGTATTGGACATGCCATTACACATGTTCTTGGCGCTCATTACCATATTCCCCATGGCCGGGCAGCCATCTACGGGCTTCTCTGTTTTGTGAAGGCAAATAAAGAGAGTTGTAATGAACAGTTTATTGATATGGCCCAACTGCTCAATCGCTCAAATGATCTGGAGGAAGGCCTGTTGGAGTTTTACGGAAAGCTCGATATTCCCATGAACCTAAAGGCTCTTGGTATTCCCAAAGACGATCTGAAGAAGATTGCCTTTTACGCCTCGCGCGATGCAGTGAATATGGCCACTGATCCAACTTCCGTAAGCCAGCAGAAGATCTTGGAACTTCTTCTGGAGATTTATGAGTAGCTTATGGTAAGGGGGGACGATATGACGGGCAAGAGAAATGTATTAACTAAATCTTCGAGGCTATTTCAAACGCCTCACCTATAGATTCTATCGTATGGCTAATAAATGGCCCACTTCCAACTATGTGGACTTCAGGTGCTAAGTCCTTGATGTTTTCGTAAAGAGTAGTTTCCCTAATGAAACCAGTCGCCAGAACTACTGTATCTGCCTGGACAAATTGCTGAAACCCATCTTTTTCTATAATGACTCCATTGCTCTTAATCTCTTTCACTGGGGCATTAGATATTATTTGCACGCCTGCCAGCTTCAATTGCTTTTTCAAAACCCATTTAGTTCCTGGCCCCAGCCCTTTGCCGACCTTATCTGACCGCACAAGAAGGGTTACCTGATGGCCTTTTTTTAATAAAGAATAAGCAGAGTCTCTATCAAGGGCGTCGTAATCAACCAAAAAAGAGACTGTTTCAGGGCTCGAAGACCATTTCTTTGCTAAATATAAAGCTGTTTCAATGCCCACTCCACCTCCTCCGATGACGACCACCTTTTCACCAATTTCAGCCATTCCTTCTATTGCTATCTGAGCAGAAATCACATGGGACAAGTCTACACCAGGAATATCAGGAATCCTTGGCTTAAGACCAGTGCAATCAATGATAGCCTCTGGTGATAGCTGCCTCACCCGCTCTGGGGTAACCTCCATTCCTAAACGGATTTCTACCCCGGTCTTTTTCACCTGTCTGAAGAGCCAATATAGAAAGTTGAATAGCTCCTCACGGCCGGGAGGAGCTGCTGCAATGCGCCATTTACCACCAAGGAAAGACTCCTTTTCAATCAGGATGACCTTATGCCCCCGTTCAGCGCAGGTGAGCGCAGCTTGGAGTCCGATGCAACCTCCGCCAATCACCAATACTCGTTTTGCTGAGCTTGTCTTTGGCAGTGGGCTCACCTCAGAAAGCCTGCTAATTTTCGGATTGACCAGACAGCATACTGATTCATCCCACGCCACCACAGCATCTAAGCACTCATTACAGGCAATACATAATCGAATATCTTCAAGGTCACCCTCTTTAGCTTTCCTTGGCCAGTCAGGGTCAGCCAAGGCACCTCGAGCAAGGCTCACCATATCTGCCCACCCCTTTCTCAAGATATCTTCAGCTACAAGAGGATGACATATCCGATTCGATGCAGCCACGGGGACGCTGACTGAATTTTTGATCTCCCTCGCCAAAAAGGCATAAGTTCCCCGGGGGACATTAGGGGTCAGTTGAGGGACTGATGTAGCATGACTGCCTCCGCTCACATTGAAGAAATCTACACCAGCTATCTCCAAATGATGAGCGATCGTTTTCTCTGTTTTTATATCATAACCCCCAGGTAAAAATTCACTGCCATGCATTCTGAAGAAGACAGGATAATCCTCACCGAGTCCCTTTCTGATCCCCCGGATGATTTCAACAGGGAACCTCAATCTTCCCTCCAGACTTCCTCCCCATTGATCTGTTCTATCATTAAGGACATTTGATAAGAAGATACTTATCGCACCTCCACCTATTCCCAGCAGACTGACTGCATCATAACCAGCTTCCCTCACACGAATCGCCGTTTTAATCACAGAGTCAATCATCTCTAATATCTGTTCTTCAGGAATGGAAGAAAGTTTTGGGAGGGAGTGCAGTTCTGACACCGGCCAGATGCGGCGCACGCCGATCTGGGCATATGCCACTGCTCCATATTTTTTTATCTCCCTGACGACTTTGCTGTGATTTTTCACATGTCTATCATTCATCAGGAAGAAAGAGCGAGGGCTGGAAGCCCCTGGGATAAAGTATGTATCGACCACCCCAACCCCTATCATACCGAATCCACCTTTGGCCCTTGCAGCATAGAAATCCAAAGCCTGGTCCGTTATTCCTTCCTCTATGTCGCCTTGATTTGTGTGCATCGGAGGCATCACGACCCTATTCTTAATGGAAAGACCTTTAATAACAATCGGCTCAAAAAGTTTTCGCAGGATCATTTAACCCCTCTTCATTCAATTTGGTATTCACCTGTCATACGGTGGATTTTGAGATGGCCAAGGTGTTACCCTGCATGCTCAGAGAGGAAGGCCTTTGCTAATGACGAGTGGTGCACCACAAAAATATCGCTATATTTCCGAGAGCGCTTGAGTCGATTGCAAGCCATCGAGAAGATTATCAAACATAGTTTTATTTTTGGGGTACACCACAAGCATAATGGTTGAGAGAAAAGGTATCCTCCTGTCTGTTATAGAGAAGGCATGAATTTCTACGCCAGTTAAGGTCGTCCTGTTGAGGGAAATCTTCTCGGATGAAAGCCCCCCGGCTTTCCTCCCTTGAGAGACTGGCCGTGAGCACAGCCTTGAGTACAAAGGTTGCGCTGACTAAATCCTCCTTCAACTTTCTATCAACCATGGTCTGTGGAACGATGCCCTTCAGTTCTCTTTCTAAATCTCTGACCTTGGCCAGCCCCTCCTTCATTCCTACTTCTGATCTGACCACACCTGTACTTTTCCAGGGGATCTCCCTTATCTGTTTTCGGATATCGGGTAATCTCTCTTTTGATAGAAAGATATGATGTGAGAAATCAACTATTAACCCTTTTGGATTTGACGTAGATAGCCGATGGGTGAGTGCATAGTGGGCTGCATTTCGTCCAGCAATCTTGCCGAATACGACCGTTTCTGTCAAGGCATTTCCGGACATCCTATTGGCGCCATGCAATCCCCAAACCACCTCACCACAAGCGAAAAGGCCAGGCAGGGAGGTTTGCGCATTTCCATCTGTCCTTACACCTCCCATAAAAAAATGGGCAGCAGGTGAGATAGCGAGAGGCTTATTTTGAAAATCGAAATGAATTCCTCTCAAGAGGCTTAAGGGATGTTTTTCCCACGCAGAGGGAGGAACCTTTCGGTAGTCCATGTAGACAGGACCTTTAGAATTTTCCCGAAAGAGAATGGCTGAAAATTCGTCCCTTTTCATTTTAATAGCTTCATTCAGATCCCCTATGCCATACTTTTGAAGGACATCCTCTTCTGCTCCATTGATCAGCCTCGTCTCCTTCGGATGAGGGGAGAAGATAGCCTTTGAAGGAAGACCTGGTTCGGCGATTACAAGGGGAAAAAACTGTACGAATTCCATATCCCACAGATCGAGTCCCGCTTTTGCGGCCAACGAATACCCCTGCCCCATGATGGTCTTTTGATTATCGTTCTTCAAATAGATGGCTCCAGCGCCGCCCGTTGCCAGGACGACTGCAGGTCCACTGATGATCACCTCCTCTCCGGCCTTACCAAAACCTCTTACACCACACACCTTCTCATCATCCCTCAATATCTCTGTAACATAGATCCCTGTCACCACATTGATCCTCATCGAGTTTCTCACCTTTGCTGCCAATGCTTTCACCAGGGTCAGACCAGGGAGGATATCAGGATGGGGCGATTTGATGATATAGCGGCCAGAAAGTTCCTCCAGCTCAAGTCCCAATAAGCAGAGGTACGAAAAAGCTTGAGGAGCTTTGTCTGCGACCACTCTTGCGAGAGAGTTCGAATTCAGGCCTTTTCCTGAATCCATCGTCGCCGCAATATACTCCTCAAGGCTACAATTCCGATTTGGGCCAGCAAAAATACCGTTTGACAGTGCAGAGTTAGTGCCAATCCCCAAAGCTTTACCGTCTAATAACACAACAGCAGCACCATTTGACTGTGCCTCCAGAGCTGCTATCATCCCTGCACAGCCACCCCCGATGATGATTACATCTTTTTCGTTTTCCATTGACCACGACTTCGGAGTTGGCTGAGTATGATGAGAACCATTGCTGCCCCTCCTATCAAACCGAGCTTTATAGATGGGAAAAGCAAAAAGATGGCTGCAATACCTGCCACCAATCGTTCATACCACACCAAACGGTTAAGGAAATAACCCTCTCCGGCAACTGCCAAACACCATACGCCAAGACAGGCAGTAAATACGGAGCCAATAGTTTTCCAAAAACTGCCTACCAATAGAAGCGACTGGTCATAAGCAAACATAAAGGGAACGATAAAAGCCACTAATCCGATCCGGGTGGCTAACCAGCCCGTTCGCCAGCCGTCAGCTCCGGCAAGGGAGGCTGCGGTATAGGCAGCAGAAGCATCCGGCGGTGTAATCAGGGCAAGACAAGAAAAGTAAAAGGCAAAGAGGTGCGCGGCGTAGATAGGCAACCCCAATTTAATTAATGCTGGGATGACAGTGGCGACTTGGATAATATATGCTGGCGTGGTTGGCAATCCCAAACCTAATAAAAGCGCAATGATCATACACAGAAACAAACCAAATAACAAATTGCCGCCCGTCAAGTCCATAAAGGCGCTGCTAAACCGCTGCCCCAGCCCAGTAAGATCAACTGTACCGCAAATAATACCGGCCGTGGCGGTCGAAATACAGACAATGAGCATCCCTTTTGCACCGTCCTCCAGGGCAGCGAAGATCGCAGAAATGTTCAAACGGGTCGTTTTTCGGAACTGGCTGGCGATGATCGCAGTGATCGTGCCCAAGGCACCTGCAAATCTGGGTGTATAACCCGCCACAAGGAGATAAAGAAGGACAACAATAGGGATAACCATATGGCCGTAGTCCCGGAGTGTTGTTCCGAGGGTGAACTCAGGTCTTAAACCCATTAGGTTTAGGCGTCGGGCCTCTAAGTCGACGGTAAAAAAGAGACTTAAATAGTAGAGGATCGCTGGAAAGACGGCGTAATAACAGATTTTAATATAAGGGATACCACTGAAGGAGGACATGACAAAGGCAGCGGCGCCCATCACCGGAGGCATAATCTGCCCTCCGCAGGAAGCCACTGCCTCCACTGCCGCTGCAAAATTCGGACGATAGCCTGCTTTTTTCATCATTGGGATGGTGATACTGCCAACCGTGGCCACATTGGCTGTAGCGCTCCCAGAGATCGTTCCCATCAATGAACTGGCCACAACAGCAACCTTCGCCGGCCCCCCCCATATAACGGCCTGCCACAACACTTGCAATATTGCTGATCAGAAAGGAACCGCCGCTCCGCATTAAGACCGACCCGAAAATAATGAAGAGGGCAATCTCAGTTGCCGAAACACCTAAGGGAATACCAAAAATTCCACCGAGGGAGAGATAGTTGAATTCGACCACAGATGTCCAACCCACAGTAGCGGAATGCAACACACCAGGTAGGTAAGGACCTATGAGAGGGTAGATCAGAAAGGCTACCCCCACATAGAGTAATCCCGGACTGATCACCCGCCGTGCTCCCTCTAAAACTAATAGAATGGCAATGACTCCAAGAATCTTCTCATACCAAGCCACAGGGCTCACCAAGATAAATCGATTCACCGTAATCCATTCGTAGCGATAAAAAAGGTAGCCAATCATCATTACTACGGCTGTTATTGAAAGCAAATCGAGCTTTCCGGTGGTTCGTCCCTTCGCGGATCTCCCCGTGGTATGAACCAAAAAAACCAGGATCAAACCCAATCCCAGGTGAATAGCCCTCTGCATGAGGGCATCCAGAGTTCCGAAAAGGGCTGTGTAAATGTGGAAGACAGATAGTGCGACGGCCACCACCGCGCCAATTCTTTGATAGACTGGCCTATCATACCAAAACACCTTCCAAGACATTCCGCTACGCCTTTCCTTTGAAAACCTTCCTTCGCCTCAACCCTTGAAAACAAAGGCCATCCTGAATTACCGCCATCCTCTTTGGCGGAAATACTTCTCTGCCCCGGGATGGTAGGGAATGCCTACGTCAGCACACAGTCCTTTATGGGTCACATATTTCATGCTGACCAAGACATCTCCATACCTATCAAGATTATCAGCAATTGTTTTGACCATGGCATATACAATATCTTCTGGCATATCTTTGCGGACGATGATGAAAGAGTAAACACAAATACCATTGATGGGGTAATCAATACCTTTATAGAGCCCTGCGGGAAGTGTGCATCTTGTCACCCCTGGATACTTCGCCAACATAGCTACGTCATCATCAGAGAGGGAGAGAAGTTTTATATTTACTTGAGTAGCCACGTTAATGATTGGGGCAAAAGGGAAAGGCACGGTAATAAAGGTGAGGGCATCCAAGTGGCGATCTATAAAATTCTCCGCAGCATCGCTGAAGCTTAAGAACTGTACCCTCACGTCGCCGTATGACATATTGTGTAATCCAAGTAGTCGCTGCGTTTGCAGATCACAAGAGAGCCCTCTCCCGTCTGGACTAATACGTTTCCCACGCAAATCCTCTATCTTGTTGATGCCAGAATCCGCCCTCACCACAAGATGAGTGGCGTGCGGATAGATGGCAACAACCGCTCTGAGATCCTGGATTTTCCCGGATTCTTTAAAAAATCCCTCTCCCCGCCAAGCATCAGCGATGGTATCGGTGAGGCAAAAGGCCACATTAAACTTGTTCATGTGGACACCGAGGGCGTTGGCTGTAGTGGTACTGGGAATACAGGAACCTGTAATGTTTGGGTTTGCTTTCTTGATGCCTTAAAGCATGGCAGCGCCAATAACTTGCCAGGCCCCTCCAGCGGTTATTGTCCCCCAGCGAATCTCAAACTTTTCTGCTGAAAATGCTTTTTTTATAGGTCCAATCGGTAAGACAACCAATAAGGCCACTATTAAGGATATAGACATGATCCTTCTCATTTTTTTATCTCCTCTTTTATTTTTTCCCTTAGATTTCATCTAACACTTGGTCAACCATTAGCCCAAACTCCTGACAACCTGTGGTGAAATCACCTCCTTTCAAATTTGGACTATTCGAGGCCGTAACTCCGCCACTTTTTTCGAACCCTCTCCAAAGTCTGTGGATCTGGCTTCACCGGAACGCCCGTGGGACGACGGTTCTCGAGAGCCATCTTCTTTGTGGCGTCGATTCCCATCTTACCAATAAACCCGAACTCAGTATATCCAGTCACATCCGATTCACCCCGCCTTGAGGCAGCTGGGTTCAAAGGATAGACTCCAACCTCAGGAATGATGATCACATCTTTCACTGGATCTACTCGTGTGGCAATTGCCCAGTCCACCATGTCCTGGTTATAAATGTCGATGTCTATGTCTACTACAACTACATAGTTAGCCGCTGCCATGCCTTGTCCTGAACCCAAGTAGGCGAGAATAGCTTGTTTCCCCCAACCTGGATACCTTTTTTCGATTTGCACCACTGCTTTAAATCCTCGGGAGCTTATAGGAGCGTAATAATCCCGAAAGCCAATCACAGCACGTTTGAGATAGTTATAATTATTGGCCTGGAGATATGGGATCTTCCATAAGTCACCGTCGCTTCGTTCATGACCAAGCGTACACATTTGATAGATCCAATCCTTACGGTGTGTGATGGCAGTGATCCGGAAGACAGGCAATATCATGGGTTCCTCATAATAACCCATCCACTCCCCGAAAGACCCCTCAAGCTTTGCATGGCTGGGATCGAGATCTAAGTCTCCCTCCAAAATTAACTCCGCATGAGCAGGAACCTCTATATCAATAGTCTTACATCTCACCATCTCAACCGCCTCACCTCGCAATGCCCCTGCCAATGCAAACTCGTCGTCCATAAAAGATTCCATCTTGGTGCATGAAACCATATTAATTACTGGATCCAGCCCCACTGCAATCGCTACTGGTACAGTCTTCATCCCAGCTGAACGTGCCCGGGCTATGTGGATACCAATATCTTGAGTGGCACAGCACATGATTGCTGTTGTCTTCTCATCATGAATCATCACCCTGTACATGCCGTTATTTCGGCCAAACTTTGGATTAAGAGGGTCCTTTGTAATGACATTGGGCAGTGTTATGTAAGGACCGCCATCCATGGGATTCCACTTCAGGATAGGTAACCTCTTTAGATTAACTTCGTTGCCTGTCAAAACGACTTCCTGGCATGGCCCGTTTTTCACAATCTTAGGTTCAATCCAGGTGTCTTTGGCTGCCAGCGCTTGTGCCATACGATTGCGAAGTATAACAAAGTTCTTCTCCATCGTTTCAGCGGGCTTAAGCCCAAGAGCGATCGCATTTCGTTGAAGCGTTCCTTGAACATTTGAAACCACAGGTGTGTCATAGCCTTTAATCTTGAACATGATAGCAGGTCCGCCCCCCCGATCAGAGAGTTCCCAGCCCAGAGCAGATACTTCATATCCATCTTCCAATTCAGTTTTCAGTCGAACGAATTGGCCAATTTCTTCCAATTTGGTAAGAAATTCACGCAGATCTTTAAAAGCCATTTCTTATCCTCCTATTAACTGTTTTCAGATTCGGGCAGTGATATGATCCTGTCTCTACCCTTACTGCAAAAAAGATTTTGCCAATCCCCTCATTCATCCGTGGGAGCCTAATGGGATCTGGCAGGGAGGCATTCCTGCCAGGTCCCCTGATTTCAAATTGACTCTTCCGCTTTGAGTTTTTGTACTATTTCCTGCTCAAGGCGGCGCTTATCTACTTTATTGCCTCCCGGTACCAGGGGAAGACTCTGTACAATTACAAGCCTTTCTGGAATTTTGAATGGGGCGATACGCTTTTCCATTAAGAAAGAAACCATTTCTTCAAAGGTAAGTCTCTGCTGCGGTTTAAGCACAATGTAAGCACATGCCTTTTCTCCCATCTGCCGGTCAGGCATCCTCACAATAGCTACCTCGGCTATCTTCGCATGCTGTACGAGCTGGTCTTCCACCTCTTTAGGATAGATGTTCTGTCCCCCCCGGATGATGATGTCGCGTTGCCTGCCCATGATTTTGAGTCGGCCCTCGGTGTCAAATACGCCCAGATCACCCATTTTGAATCTGCCCCCTATCCATGCTTGTTTGGTTGCTTCAGGATCTTTGTAATAACCTCCAACACAGGTGGATCCAGCTACAGTCACCATACCCACTTCCCCAAGCGGGACTTCCATCCCTTCTTCATTTATTAGTCTCACCTCGCCTCCAGGGAATGGCTTACCCACTGTTTGCCACCGTACCTCTTGAGGTTCCTCAATGCCAGACATTGTTACCGCACCGCTGTCAACAGATCCATAGCCTTGGCAGATATAACAGCCTAATTTTTCTTCTGCCTCTTTTGCGACCTGATACGGGAGCAAACTCGCTGTACTTACTAAGATACGCAACGAACTGAGATCATGTTCTCGAAGGCCTGGGTATTGAAGGAGCCGGACAATCATTGTTGGGACAATTCCAGCGACCGTTATTCTTTCCCTCTCGATCAGTTTGCATGCTTCTTCAGGGGTGAAGCGCTCCATCATGATCGTTTTAGCGGCTACCTGTGGCGGACAGCGATAAACTAAAGACTCTGTGGCAGCGCCGGTGGAAGGGCTAAAAGCAGCGATCACATCATTATGAGTGAGGTTAAGCTTCTTGATATATTGACGAGCCTGGGATAGACGAGCACATCCCGTCCATTCCACGCATTTTGGAGCTCCAGTCGTGCCACTCGTTGTCATAATCTCTTCAAACTCAAAGGGACGAAACTTAAATTTTTCGAGATAGTCATTAGGAAATCTTATTTCAGTTGGCTGTTCCATCAATTCCTGAACAGAAATTGCCGAATCGGGCACGGTCTCACCGATTACAAAGATGTATTTTAACGCCTGTAAATGTGAACGGAACTCCTCAAACATCTCAAAGTAATTGAAGCCACGAAATTCATAAGGAATGAATACTCCTTTGGCTTCCACCTGTTTAAGAACGCTCTCTATTTCAGTATGTCGGAACGTATGCGGGACGATGGCCAACAAGATTCCGGACTTTTCGCAGGCAAGACGGATTAAGTTAAGATCTGCGCTATTATATAGTTGAGCAAGGACAACCTCGTCCTTCTTAAAACCTAAATTCAGCAGACCCAAAGCAAGTCTGTCGATCCGCTGCTTTGCCTGTAGCCAAGTTAACCTATTTTTCGAATCAACGAGTGCCTCTTCGTCAGGGTAGAGCATAGCATTACGATCCCAGAAGTCTACGGTTAATTCGCTCGTCCAATACCCAGCCGTAACATATTCATCTATCATTTTCTTAGTGTAGCGATTCACTCTACCCATAGAAGCACATAGAAGATAACACTTCTGGACAGGTTATTCCTGAGGAACTTTGTTTCTTTGTGTGTTAAAATAGCAGACATCTCTTTACCTTGTCAATATAAAAGCTTCCATCTCATTATGGAGTGGAACTGGACGGGGAAGACTGAATCTACACCAGATCATATAGATTGCTGTGCGCGTGTTCTCACAGAAAGACGGAAGCGCCATCACCTTAGCTTTTTGAGAAAGGTTATCTAATCCCCCTTCATCCCACTTTGTCAAAAAAGGGAAACATTTCTCCTCCCTTTGGCAAAGCCTGCCTGCCGGTAGGCAAGGAAGGTAGGAAGGGATTTTAAAAGGTTTGTTCAAGCCGCTAAATTCATACGATTTTCTATGATCATGATATTGCACCATGCCCCTTGCGATTTTTTGAGTTGACATAACCCTACCCGTGGTATATTGTTTTCACCAAAGAGAGACAGGAGAAAGATAAATCTGATCTTTTGGTGACTTTGTCAAGAATAAAGATTCGACCCCAATCGCCAGCCTACTGGATTTTAATATTATCGAAAAGTGAAGGAAAAAATAAAAGAATGAAAAAGTCTCATAGCATGATGCAATTAAGTCGTCGGAGTTTTATTAGATCGAGAGAAAAGGGGGTGATGCATACTAATCAAACTAATTAAGATGGCGAGAGTCACGTGGAGAGCCTTCATAAATTAATTCAATTAAGGAGGATAAGCATGAAAACAAAAATTCTAAGAAGCTTTTTTTTCTTACTGTTTTTCTTGTTTATAGTTACTCATGGTTCACCTAACGGCTCTTGGGCCGCAGGGCAAAAATATCCCTCCAGGTCTATAG
>Ga0129297_10000832_pt1 | contig 15318 bp, 15 predicted proteins | sample I18A1metaG_FD_94708 | JGI IMG/M metagenome (GOLD analysis project Ga0129297, IMG submission 94708) | Lake sediment bacterial and archeal communities from Gulf of Boni, Indonesia to study Microbial Dark Matter (Phase II) - ​I18A1 metaG | ecosystem: Environmental > Aquatic > Freshwater > Lake >... | reverse complement strand
TAACTTTAGTGGTCATGCTAAGGCCTATGCAAATCGTCGAGGCATGACGCTGTTGACGAAGCATGAAATAACGCGAAGGTTAGGGTAAACCGTTATCCCTAGGTATAGCGAATTCATGAATAGAATAAATAGTCCTCATCAGACTTTAGAAGTTTTTTAACCCGCGGTTTAATTAGGGCGTGCGGAGAATGGGCTTCTCAGGCATTAGGAAAAAATTCTATCTTCCAGGAGACGCTTGGATCCTTGCCTTAAGCGCCGCTATCTGGAGCATTGGTGGTTCGATGGTTAACCCCTACCAGTCCGTCTTTTTCTTTGCCGTGGGTGCAGACTCTCTATTTATTGGATATCTGCTGGCTATGGGCTCAGCTGTCACCGCTCTCATGCAACTTGTGGGTGGATATGTGGCAGACGCTTGGGGAAGGAGAAAAGTGATCATAGTCTTTAGCTTCATCAGCGCAACATCCGCCTTTGCATACATCTTTATCGAACAATATCAGCTACTCGTGCTTCCGGTCATGTTGGCTTCAATCGCTGGTGTGTATGGCCCTGCTTTCAATGCCATGCTGAACGACTCCATGCAGCCAGAGCTTCGCCCCAGAGGCATAGTCTCCTTCACACTGGTCACCTCACTACCCTCAATGTTCTGCCCGTATGTTGGAGGCATGCTTATGCATAGGCTCGGTACACTTAGGGGGTTGCGCCTCGCCTATTTTATGAGCGGGCTCTTCGGTCTCATAGGTGTTTCGTATCGGGCATGGAAGCTAAAAGAGTGGACATACCCAAGAAGTAAAACCGGGAAGACGAAGGTACTTTTTCGATTCGTCTCAGAACTCATAAAAGACAATGTCTACGCCTTGAAACACGCGAGTAATGGGGCTAAAAACCTTCTTATCTATTCCGTTATGATTAGTGTAGGAACCGGGATGACGGTGCCTTATACATCGCTTTACGTTGTCCGCGTTTTGGGCTTACAACCTGACCTCTATGGCCTCCTCACAAATGTGGCCGGGCTGATAAGTGTGATGCTTCTTCTACTGGCTACAAGGATTGTTGAAAAGGTCGGCTTAAGGAGGAGCGCTATCTACGCCTCGCTTTCGGTACCGTTAAACCAACTGATATTCGTGAGGGCGAAGGGAATGAATGACCTTGTAACTTGGAGCGTTGTGGGCGGTGCAAGCGCCGCGCTGCTGGGGCCTTCTTTGACCGCTCTTCAAGCTGACCTGTCGCCGCGAGAGATGCGTGGAAGGATGATGGCAATGTTCAGCGTGCTCCCACTAATTACAGCGATTCCCGCCCAAATACTTGGTGGATATCTATATAATAGCTTGGGACCACTCACTCCCTTCTTAGCGTCAACGCCAGCATTTATTCTGGCCACTCTTGTACTCAGAAGGATTAGGGAGACTGACGTGTCAAACAGCTAAATAACACGTTAACAAAGTCACTCTATAGGTATCACCTTTCTAGTCACTTGAAACCTCAATGGAACTGGACTAATATTTTTGGCACCTTAATTATGAACTAAAAAGTAAATATTACTTTATGAGGGACTAGATGTGGATTTGGGGCTTAGGAATCGTGTTGCCATCGTAACTGGATCCAGCAGAGGAATAGGAAAGGCGCTAGGGTAACTATCTGCGCCAGAAATGAGGATAGGTTAAGAGAGGCGGCTAAGGAGATTGAGTCTTCAACTGGAACTGATGTTTTACCTGTTTGGGTAGACCTCAGAAATAAGGAAGATATCAATTTACTGGTGAAAACAACAGTTCAGAAGTTCGGCAGAGCTGACATATTAGTCAATAATACTGGAGGACCTCCTCCAGCGCTTTTTCTAGATACATCCGTAGAGGATTGGCGTGACGCCGTAAGCTCCTTGTTAATGAGCGTTATAAACTGTTGTAAGAAGGTTATACCCTACATGAAGAGGCACATCTCAAAAATTATTGATAAAGAGATGGGAGATGGACTTGTTTGTATGTGCCTACTATTTTTTGAGGAGTTTTATTGTTTCTTGGCAGAATTTAGGTAAGTCAGCGGGGAAACGTGAAGTTACAATGTTTCCATCCACCACCGATGGTGCGTCTATGAAGGTTGCTCCAGCGTTTTTTAAGTCCGTTGTTACAGATTTCCAGCATGTGGCTCTCTTTCCGCGTAGTATGTCTGCTTCTATAAGCATTTGAGGGCCGTGACATATGGCTGCTATCACCTTGCCCTTTTCGTAGGCTTCTTTGACTATTTTGACTAAGCCTTTGTTTGTGCGCATTTTGTCGGGTGCTCTACCGCCGGGTATTATTATGGCGTCATACTCGTCGACCTTCACTTTTTCTGGTGAGAGATTCGATTCCATAGGAACGCCGTGTTTCCCAACGTAGGTTTCTTTGGCTTTTGGGCCTACGACATCTACTTTGTAGCCTTCCTCTTGGAAACGATAGTACGGATAGATAAATTCAAAATCCTCGACTCCTTCATCAACCATAATCAACACTTTTTGCATAAACTTCCTTCCTCAAAATATCATAAGTTAACTTTACATATTAATGCATTTAGAAAGGTTATGGCTCATTTGTGCCACATCTCTATGAATTTGACTGCTGCATCTCTTCCCACACCGCTGCAGAAAAGGTCTATGGCTATCTGGGCTGGCGAACAAACTGAGAATCCTTCCACTGTCCTGATATGTTTCAATATGTGCCTCTCCCTCTCATAGCAGGACTTTAAGCATGCGCTATAGCTTCATCAGTATTGAAAATGTGACTGTAAGTTTATGCGGGCGCGAGAATTTATCGTGAATCGTGAGGAAATTTTGAGGGTGACTTGTGGGTGTTTTATGGGGGGTTTTTGAATCCGAACGAACTTGTTTCCAAGCTTTCTATCCGGAACAGAGCTCATTTCAAACCCCTTCTCAGAAAAAATTTTTTCACGCTTATTCAGGAAACGAAAATAATCCCCTTCTTTTTTCGAAAACTATACCACGCAATAGGCAACAAACCGTCACAAAACGTTTATGTTTCATGCAGAGGACTACATCACTGCGGTATACGATCAAATCACAAAGGTAAAATTTATGCAAACCGAGTTTCGAGTCTTAGCTGAACTCTGCGAGAAGTTGGAGGCTACATCCAAACGCACGTTAATGATCGATCTAGCAGCAGAGTTTTTGCGGCGGTTGCATGTGAATGAGGTGGAGCCCGCCACGTCCATGATCCTTGGTCGAGCCCTTCCTAAGTGGGATCAAAGAACTCTTGAAGTTAGCTGGGCAACGCTCAGTGGCGTGATTAAGCGCCTAACTAGTGTGAACTGGAAGGACTTTACGGAAGCCTTTGGCAAAACGGGCGACATAGGGGCTGCGACAAAAACGGTGTTTGAAGCGAGTAGAATTCAAAGGCAAGCCACGCTTTTTGAAAAACCCTTGACCATCCTCGAGGTGAGGCGCCACCTTGAAGCCATAGCCGAAACCACCGGATACGGCTCGAGAGAACGAAAGGAACGCCTTCTGGAAACGTTGCTGGGCGGAGCCACGCCCCTAGAAGCGAAGTACATCGTTAAAGTCATGATCGGCGAAATGAGGACGGGGTTTCATGAGGGGCTCATGGAACTCTCCGTCTCCAAGGCTTTTGGCGTCCCTCTTGACGTGGTTCAAAGGGGAGCTATGCTCACCGGCGACATAGGACAAGTCGCCGCGATAGCCAAGGCTCAAGGAAGGGAAGGCGTCTCAAGGCTCCAGTTCCAGGTTTTTAGACCCATCAAGCCCATGCTAGCCCAAACCGCTGAGGACGTGAAGGAGGCACTCAAAGAGCATGATGGGGAGACCGCCCTCGAATACAAACTGGACGGAGCACGTATTCAGATTCACAAATCCGGGAGCGAGATTAGAATCTACAGTCGCAGGCTAACCGATGTAACAGAAAGCTTGCCCGAAGTTGCGCGGTTGGTCCGTGGGGAAGCCAAGGCTCGTGAAGCTATTCTAGAAGGTGAGGTTATAGCTGTTGGAGAGGACGGAAGCCCCCTCCTCTTCCAACACCTCATGAGAAGATTCCGAAGAGTCCACGACATAGAGGAGATGGTTAAGCGGATTCCCGTCGAGCTGTACCTCTTCGACCTCATATATCTCGAAGGACGAAGCCTGATCAACGACCCCTACGTGGAGCGAAGAAAGAAGCTGAGGGAAATCGCGGGAGGCATACCCCTGACCAAGGAGATAATCACCGCCGATCCTAAGGAGGCTGAAGAATTCCTAAGAGAAGCCATAGATAAAGGCCACGAGGGACTAGTGGCCAAAAAATTGGACAGCCCCTACACCCCCGGGGTTCGGGGGAAACGCTGGTTCAAGATCAAGAAAACCTTAGAGCCCCTAGACCTGGTTATCGTCGCGGCGGAGTACGGATACGGAAGAAGACACGACTGGCTCTCAGACTACTATCTAGCTGCTCGAGACCCTGAAACCGGAGAGTTCCTCGTGGTTGGGAAGACTTTCAAGGGGCTTACCGACGATGAAATCATCCAGATGACCCAACGACTCAAGGGTTTAGCCGTTGAAGAAGGACACCGGAGAGTCACCGTCATTCCTCAAATCGTGGTTGAAGTAGCCTACAATGAGATCCAGAAAAGCCCCAAGTACAAGTGTGGGATGGCGCTACGCTTCGCCCGAATAACCCGAGTTCGAGACGACAAGGGCCCGGAAGAGGCCGACACCATCCAAAAAGTCAAGGAGATCTACGAGAAGCAATTCGAGAAAAAATCTCAATACTCAACTTTTTGAACATTTTTCTCAAACTTTTCACCTGCGCTTCCTGAACATTGGTTTTCCATGTATCTCACGACGTATTCAAAGCCGACCTCAATCAGTTCTTTTGCTTCCTCTATTGATTGAGGGATTTTACATGTCCACTGGTCCTCCAGCCTCTCGCAACGACCAAGAGAAGCCTGTTCCATGTGTGACTTTGTCATAAATTCTTTGCGTTAGGACCTTCAGAAGAGATAATAAAACGAAAAAGAACAGAAAAAGCGTTGATCAGTTGCTGTATGAAATGTTTTCACCATCATAAAAAATTCTCCACTGTGGGTAGGGTTCTAAGCATGAGTGGGAAAATTAAAATACTTTCTTTCATTTCCGACATCGATTAGTTTTTCAATGATGATCCAAAACAATGAATTAGAGGAATCGGATGTCTAAAAAGCTCGTAATAGTTACGCTTTGTATTTTTCTTCTAATCGTAGCATGTTTGATCTATGTGGTTTGGTTTTATTTCCTCGCTCCCCGACCGAGGGTTATAAAACACTTTCCGCTTGTGGCGACTTACCAATTCGAGGTTAAAGGGCACGCACCGCATGAAGATTATGATCAATTCCTAAGGGATTTGGATTTAATTGTGGAATTGGGATTTAGGGGAGTCAAGCTCTGGAACATCGAGGGCTACTATGACACCCTCATTTTGGATAAAGTGGCGAGAGATTTGAAGGAGCGTGGCTTAGTTTTCGTCGTTCCTTTCCAATTTTGGGAAAGAAACCAGTTTCCATATAACACGACAAAGGTAGATGAATTTGCTGATTATGTCGAGGATGTTGCTAAGAAACTCAGAGACAAGGAAAACTTGCTTTGGTATGCCTTACACTACCCGTTCAATTGGACGATCAAGGAAGACTTCTTGGCAAGGCTCAAAACCGATGAATATAAACAGCAGTTACAAAGGATTATTGACGCCATTAATTCTGCTGATGGAATACACCCTGTTTATATGGTTTTAGAGTTCCCGCCAGATTTCTATCCACCATATGATTTGACTGGCGTAGAAGGCTTTGGAGTTCAGCCATACTCTCTTGTTAAGGATGACATAGATAAATCGAGAATAAACGAACATTTGAACTTCTACAAGAAGAGAGGCAATAAGGTCTATTATTGATGAGTGGGGCGTCCAAACAGAGGCAGGGTTTGGTGAACATAAAGGAAAGGTTAAACATGGATGGGCAAGCAGTGAGGAAAGTAAGGCAAAAATGATAGAAGGTTTTGTCGATTACATACTTGATTGGGAAATTGTTTGGTGTTACTTTGGTTTGCATGACCATTGGGAAAGTGACTGGGGAATAGTTAACCTTGATAATTCGTTGAAAAAGAGTGGCGAAGCTATGAAATTAGCATTACATAATGCTTGTTTAGCTTGCACTATTGGAATAGGTCTTTAACATGCCAGAGGTAGAAGATCAAAAAGATGGCTACAATAACCGCTATTACTTGAGGACCGATGATTTCCATAGGGTATGGTGGGCCAGCTTGAGCCACTTGCACGAATATTTCCACTGATGCGTAAATATAGAAAACAGCGACAAACTGTGAGACAACGTAACCATATCGTTTTAGCCTCCATAAACCGATTGCTGCAATTATTGAGGCTGGTGCGTTGATTAATATGTCAGCTACTGGAAAACTATAGTCTACTCCCTCAGGAAAGCTAAGTATAAAGCCCTCTCCCCATAAAAACATGGATCCAACAAAAGCAAATACACCGAATAGAAGTAGTAAGATCGATAATATCTTAATAGGAGTATGTGTCGCTGTTTTCATCTCTGACATCGGTAGCATCACATCCGATTAACTTCTATCTTTCACTATTATGCGTTACATTTATAAAAAAGGAGGGATTTGCGGGGGATATACTGACAGCTTAAGGGACAATCTTTATACCACTAATTTAAACCGACATTTCCCCCAAGAAGTCACGAGATTATACGGTGCCAAACACTTGGTGACACGCTACGGCTTTTCAAGGATCCCGCCGGTTTCGGCAGAGCGTACCACTGAGGAATACCGCGCGAGATATCCTCTTCTAACATTTAATGGTCTGGGTTTCCACGACCTTAAGCGGTTCTCTAACTCTTGTTCGCTCAGCTCCACGTTTAGGATCCTTTTCGGGATGTTTATTTCGATCGTGTCTCCGTTTCTCAATGCGGCTATGGGTCCGCCTTCTGCTGCTTCAGGGGACACGTGACCTATGCAGGGGCCTCGAGTGGCACCTGAGAATCTGCCGTCGGTGACTAGGGCAACCGACTCGCTTAACCCCATTCCGACTATGGTGGCTGTGGGGGAAAGCATTTCCCGCATGCCAGGTCCACCTTTTGGTCCCTCGTAACGGATGACAACCACGTCGCCTTCCCTGATGTTTCGGTTCAATATAGCCTTCATAGCCTCCTCCTCTGAGTTGAAAACTCTAGCAGAACCTCTGAAAGTAAGCATCTTGGGAGATACGGCTGCAGTTTTTACTACGGATCCTTTGAATGCCAAGTTCCCCTGCAATATGGCTATACCCCCTTCTTTGTGCACCGGATCGTTTACCGAGCGTATCACTTTCCTATCAAGGATTACGGCCCCTTCAATGTTCTCCTTCACGGTTTTGCCCGTCACGGTAATTGCGTCTAGGTGGAGAACGCAACTCAGTTCTTTCATGAGGGCTCGTATTCCTCCGGCTCTGTTCAAATCCTCTAGATCATATGGACCACTGGGACACATATTGCAGAGGTGAGGAATCCGCCTTCCTAACTTGTCGAAGGTGGTGAGGGACAAGGGAACTCCGGCTTCGTTCGCAATCGCTGAAATGTGCAGCACCGTGTTAGTTGATCCGCCGAGGGCCATGTCAACCATGATGGCATTTTCGAGGGCCTTCGCGCTTATGACTTCCGATGGTTTCAAATTCTCATTTATTAGTTCAACTATCCTTTCCCCACTCTCCCTAGCGATTCCTATTTTCAGGGCGCTGACTGCAGGGGTAGTGGCGCATCCCGGCAGGGATATCCCCATCGCCTCACTCAAACATGCCATTGTGTTAGCGGTGAACATGCCGTTACAGGACCCGCATCCGGGGCATGCAACATCTTCAAGCCTTTTTAGCTCCTCTTCGCTCATTTTTCCTGCTGCGACCTCCCCGACTGCCTCATAAACCGTGGCGATGCCAACCTTCTCTCCATCCATGATGCCTGAAAGCATGGGACCCCCGGTCACAACAATTGATGGCACATCAAGTCTAACGGCGGCCATCAACATGCCTGGGGTGACCTTATCACAGTTTGTAACCAAAACCATACCATCAAATCTGTGGGCCTGAACCATGATCTCGATCGAGTCTGCAATAACCTCTCGAGACGGTAGGGAGTATCGCATTCCCTCATGCCCTTGAGCTATACCGTCGCACACGGCGATGGTGTTAAATTCAAACGGCACTCCACTAGCGGATCTAACTCCTTCTCTAACCGCTTCAGCGATCCGGTTTAAGTGGATGTGGCCCGGAACCACCGAGGTGAAACTGTTAACCACCGCGATGAACGGCTTGTCCATGTCTCTATCCGTAACCCCGAGGGCCTTCAATAGGGATCTGTGGGGGGCCCTCTCAACTCCACGCTTTATTTCGTCGCTTCTCAAGTTTGAAACCTCGAAACCAAAAGCTTTGCTAGAATATAGAAACCAAAAGCTTTATATTTAATACTGATGCAAAAAGGAGCTCGTTTAGAGGAGTGAAAAATGGGGTATTACTTTATCGTACGACTCTCCTAAAAGGATACAGATTTTTGACACCACCCTAAGAGACAGTGAACAAAACCCCGGAGTTTCTCCAAACCCTGAGAAAAAGCTTAGGACGACTAAACGCCTAGATGCTACGACAACCGAAGATTCGAGATCCAAAAACTTTTTAAAGGAAAACGGAGTACATAGCGAAGGTGCTTCGCTATCCGATGGAGGACAAAAACTTGAGGGATCGCTTCCTCGTCTGAAAGCAACTTCCGAGCAACTTCCCAGAGAAGCCCAGCTAACGAAGCCCCCAAAAATTTTCTCTGTGAAAAACATACGCAGTCAGATTGTGTTATCGCTATCGGAGGTTTTAAGTAGTGGCTAAAATGTCAGGAGCTAAAGCCTTCGTGGAGGCGTTAGAAAGGCAAAAAGTAAAGGAAATCTTTGGTATATGTGGCGGAGCCCTACTTCCAGTCTATGATGTTCTACTGGACTCTGAAGTAAGGCACATCCTGATGCGACATGAACAATGTGCAGCGCACGCAGCCGATGGTTATGCCCGTGCCAGTGGGAGACCTGGGGTTTGCATGGCGACTTCTGGTCCAGGGGCTACAAATCTGGTCACAGGCATCGCTAACGCCTACATGGATTCCTCCCCGGTCATTGCCTTTACGGGTCAGGTTAACACATTTTCAGCCAACTCGTCATATATGATAGGCAAGGATGCGTTCCAAGAGGCGGATATAATTGGGATAATCACCCCAATTACTAAGTACAATTATCAAGTGAAAGAGGCATCAGAAATCCCGAAGACGGTGAACTTAGCCTTCTATATAGCTACAACAGGCAGACCTGGACCCGTTTTGATTGATCTCCCCAAAAATTTACAGGCACAGAACGCTGAAATGGAGTTTACAGAGGACATTCAGATTCGGGGTTATAAACCCACGATAGAGCCTCACCCAATCCAAGTCAGAAGGGCGGCTGAGCTCCTGCTCAAGGCGGAACGCCCAATGGTTTTAGCGGGTGGAGGAGTAATCATCTCTAACGCTAGCCATGAGCTCTTGGCACTGGCTGAGCTTCTAATGGCTCCGGTAGCAACCACCCTCATGGGGAAAGGGTGCTTCCCAGAAAACCATCCATTATCCGTAGGAAACGTTGGTATGCATGGGACTAGTGAGGCAAATAAGCTGATCTTAGAAGCTGACGTTCTGTTGGCTGTGGGGACTAGGTTCTCAGACAGAACCACTGGAAAACTTGATGAGTTCTGTCCTGACGCGAAAATCATTCATATCGACATAGACTCGGCAGAGATTGGGAAAAATGTAGAGGCCGACATACCAATCGTTGCCGACGCAAAGAGGACCTTGAAGGCGATTCACCAATCGCTAATCCATCAGTTGAGGAAGAAAGAAAGCTGCCCCTGGTTTGATAGGGTTCAAGAGCTAAAGGGGCAACTTCAAGATATGGCAGACGCTGGCGAAGGAAGCTTAAAGCCTCGGCGGCTATTAATGGAGCTTCGAAAAATGCTGCCAGAAGATGCCATCGTGACTACCGAGGTTGGGCAAAACCAGATGTGGGCAGCCCTCCACTTTAAGGCATATAAACCGAGAACCTTCATCAGTTCGGGCGGGCTTGGAACCATGGGCTTTGGCTTTCCTGCGGCCCTCGGAGCCAAGGTTGCTTGCTCCGACAAGCAGGTCGTGGACATAGCAGGCGACGGAAGTTTCATAATGACTGAACAAGACCTTGCTTCTTCGGTTATGGAGAAAATTCCGGTCACGGTGATAGTTTTGAACAACTCAATGCTCGGAATGGTTGCTCAATGGCAGAGGCTCTTCTATAATAGGAGGTATTCAGCCGTGAACTTGGGTAACATCCCTGACTTTGTTAAATTAGCAGAAGCCTATGGGGCACAGGGCTTTAGCGTGAGGTCGCTTAGCGAGCTCAAGGAGGCAGTTAAAAAGGCGATGAAAAGTGAGGTCACCACGGTTGTCAATGTTCCAATTTCCTCTGAGGAAGACGTGTTCCCAATGATCCCAGCGGGAAGCGGCCTTCAAGGTATGATCGAGGGGTGATAGCTAGGATGAAGGAACAAACCCATATAATAGCGGCCATCGTTGAACACAAGCCAGGCGTACTCTACAAGGTTTCAAACATGTTTAGACGCAGGGGATTTAACATAGAAAGCATCTCTGTGGGTCCTACGGAGCAAAGGGATCTAGCCAGAATGACCATAACCGTCAATGGAGACCAAAAGATCATTGAGCAGGTGATCAAACAGCTGAGCAAGTTAATTGACGTAATTAAGGTAAGCAGACTGGATCCAGCCAACATCGTCACAAGGGAAATGGCCCTTGTGAAGGTACATACCTCGGCCGCAGGAGCCAAATCAGACGTCATTAATTACGCCAACATTTTCAGGGCCCGCGTGGTGGATGTTTCCCCTGAATCGTTGATGGTGGAGATCACTGGTGGTCCAGACAAGATAGACGCCTTCATCCATCTGATGAAGCCTTTCGGTGTAAAGGAGGTTGCGAGAACGGGAATAACTGCTCTCTCGAGAGGAGCGAAGTCGGTTAAGATTGAAGGGTAAAGAGGTGAGTTTGGAAATGGTGAAAGTATACTATGACGCGGATGCAAATCTTGACCCTCTTAGGGATAAAACCATTGCCGTAATTGGGTATGGCAGTCAGGGACACGCCCAAGCCCACAACCTGGGGGATTCAGGTTTAAACGTGATACTTGGTTTAAGGCCTAAAGGTACTTCATGGAGCAAAGCCAAAAGCGAAGGCTTTGAGGTTTATTCCATTCCGGAAGCCTCAAAGAAAGGTGACATCGTCCATATGTTAATTCCAGACTTGGCGCAACTGACAGTTTATAGAGAACATATAGCCCCGCACATGACGAAGGGAAAAACCTTAGGCTTTTCACACGGGTTTAACATTCACTTTAAGCAGATAGTTCCACCACCCCATGTTGATGTCATAATGGTTGCTCCGAAAAGCCCAGGGGATAAGCTCAGGGAGACATATCTCCAAGGCTTTGGAGTGCCCGCCCTCATCGCGGTTTACCAAAACCCTTCAGGTCAGGCAAAGAGGGTTGCGCTTGCGATGGCTAAGGCCATCGGATGCACTAGAGCAGGAGTTTTAGAAACGACATTCAAGGAGGAAACCGAAAGCGACATCATCGGCGAACAAACGGTGCTCGTAGGCGGATTAATTGAACTCATCAAAAAGGGTTTTGAGGTTCTCGTTGAAGCAGGATACCAACCCGAACTTGCGTACTTTGAGGCTTGCAATGAGGCAAAATTGATAACGGATTTGATTTATCAGAGGGGCTTCGTGGGAATGCTCAAAGCGGTTTCAGACACCGCTAAATACGGAGGCTTAACGGTTGGGCCTAAAGTTATTGATGATCATGTTAAGGAGAACATGAGAAAGGTAGCAGAGTTCGTCCAAAGCGGCCGGTTTGCTGAGGAATGGACGAAAAAGAGCGAGAAGAGTAAGGTGGTCTTAAACGCTTTGATGAAGGAAATTGAGGGGCATCAAATCGAAAAGGTTGGGAGGTTCATTAGGAGGACGGCGGGAATTGAGAAGTAGTTAACTCGTTTGGAGGGTTAGAAGGTTGAAGTCTAAAGGTAGAGGATGTATCCGAATATTTGATACAACGCTTCGAGATGGAGAGCAAACCCCAGGAGTAACTTTAACCCCTGAAGAAAAATTGGAAATCGCTCGCCAACTTGACAAGCTGGGTATAGATGTTATAGAAGCGGGTACCCCGATAAGTTCAGAGGGTGAGGAAAGGGCAGTTAAGGAAATAGCCGAAGCAGGGTTAAATGCCGAAATATGCGCCCTAGCTCGCGTCTTAAAGGGGGACATTGACGTAGCCATCAAATGCGACGTTGACACTGTCCATACCTTTGTCTCTACCTCGGACGTGCAGATGAAATACGCCGTAGGCATGAGCCGTGAACAAGTCTTATCGAAAGCCGTTGAGTCCGTAGAATACATCAAGGAACACGGATTAATGTGCGAGTTTTCACCCATGGACGCCACTAGAACCAGCATAGATTTCTTAACACATGTATGCAAGACTGCAGAAGAGGCTGGAGCCGACAGAATAAACATTCCTGATACCGTTGGAGTAATGACTCCAGCAACCATGCGGAAACTGATCGAAGACATTACAAAGGTGGTGAAAGTTCCTGTCAGCGTGCACTGCCACAATGACTTTGGCTTGGCTGTAGCGAACTCGTTGGCGGGGGTAGAGGGAGGAGCCTCACAGGTACACGTGTGTGTAAACGGGTTGGGTGAAAGGGCTGGAAATGCGGCGTTAGAAGAGGTTGTGATGGCCCTTCACTTGATTCACAGCCTGAAAACGGGAATAAACACCAAACTGATCTACGAGACCTCACGGTTAGTATCTAGGTTAACGGGGATCATGATACAACCAAACAAGGCGATTGTGGGCGAAAACGCCTTTGCTCATGAGTCGGGTATACACACCCGCGGGGTTACCGTAGTGCCCCTGACCTTTGAACCCATTAATCCGGAGTTCGTGGGTAGAAGGAGAAAGCTAGCAGCTGGCAAACTTGCGGGAGCCCACGGCATTAAGGCAGAGTTAGAGGAGGCTGGGGTGCAACCAACTGAGGCCCAGCTCAGAGACATTGTTCAGAGGGTTAAGGCTTTGGGAGACAAGGGTAAACTCGTAACAGACGCCGACTTGTTGGCTATAACTAGGGCGGTCATGGGAAGTGTGGTCGAGGAGAAGAAGGTTGTCGATTTGATTGATTTAGCTGTAGTAACCGGAATTAGGGTCATTCCCACGGCTTCGGTGAGACTGATGCTAGACGGAAAGGAATACGTGGCTGCGGAGATGGGCGTAGGACCCGTGGATGCTGCGGTCAAGGCGATACAAACGCTTACTGACAGCTTGGTGAATGTTAGATTAAAAGAGTATAGGCTGGAGGCCATAACTGGAGGGTCAGACGCTCTGGCTGAGGTGGTGATAAAGGTTGAGGATAGAGATGGGAACGTCGTGTCGGCGAGGGGCGCGCGGGAGGACATTGTCACGGCTAGCGTTGAGGCGATGATAAACGGGATCAATAAAATGCTATTGAAGAGAAAAAGCAGAAAGGCACCCGACTAGCTGGTGATTTTATGCCTATAGAAAAAAGCGAGTATATTTGGTTCAACGGGATGTTTGTATCTTGGGACGAGGCTAAAACCCATGTCTTGGATCACGGGTTGCACTATGGGAGCGGGGTCTTTGAGGGAATTCGCGCGTATGAAACAAAAGACGGTAATTCTGCTATTTTCAGACTGAAAGAGCACATAGAGAGAATGTTTAGATCAGCTAGAGTGTTGGGCATGATAATTCCTTATGGTAAAGAGAAAGTTAGGGAAGCGGTTGTTGAAACGATTAGAAAAAACGGATTGAAAGACTCCTACATTAGGCCCTTAGTGTGGTACGGGTACGGAGAACTGGGGGTACACGCTCGTAACCTAAACGTCAATGTTGTGGTCGCCGCTTGGAGATGGGGGAAGTATCTCGGAAAAGAAGGCGTTAGGACGAAGATCAGCACGTGGATAAGGAACAATCCGAATTCTTTTCCAAACGAGGCCAAAATTACTGGAAGCTACATCAACGCCACCTTGGCAACTAACGAGGCTAGAATCGCGGGCTACGATGAGGCCATAATGCTGGACTATAGAGGATTTATTTCCGAGGGTCCTGGAGAAAACCTTTTCATCGTGGAAAACGGAAGGCTACTGACCCCGCCAACTAGCGCTTCCATTTTGCCCGGCATAACAAGGGACACGGTGATGGTTCTTGCACGAGACTTAGGATATGAAATCAAAGAAATCGACATTAACAGAAGCGAGCTGTACAACTCCGACGAAGCCTTCTTCACTGGCACCGCAGCGGAAGTGGTTCCAATCCATGAGGTGGACGACAGAAAAATAGGAAGCGGAAAGACAGGGCCAATCACTAAGAAGATTCAAGCCGAGTTCTTCGCGGTTGTAAGAGGGGAAAGGCAGCAGTATAAGCATTGGCTTACATACGTTTATAAATGAAGTTAAGAACTCCCGAATTCTTCACTTTTTCCTAAAAACGCTTTAGTAAGGCTAAGGTGTGTCCTTTCTTTTCCCTATACCATACTGCACTCTGAAGGCTTCTTCGTCCATTTTCTCTACGTCCTTTATCTCCATTTCGACGTCAACGATATCTCTTAATTCGTATATAAAGTCCTCAAAGTAATCGTAAACACCGCAACCTTGACAAAATGGGCCTTTAAATTCGATGAATAACTCGTTATCCCCATACTTGATAAGCTTTGCCTCAGCCTCAGGGCTTCTGTACTTATTGTAGGTTTTGATAGCCTCAACGATAGATTTCTTGAGATCGCTCATTTACTCCCTCAAATCAGTACTTAGCAGATACAAGAAAACATTGAAAGATTAACTTGATTCCTTTCCCTCTATCTAAAGCAGACCTAGAGGAATGGAGAATATACTGGAGTAGAGTTATTTTGCCGTCTCCACCACATATGGGGCAAGCATGTTTAATTAACGGTATGTTACGACATACTGGGCAGGTTATGAAATCAACAAAAAAGACAAAAATGACGATCACTACTATGAAAACAATAACGATGGCTTCACCAGTAGATACGGCTTTCTTACCTCTTTTCATCTTGCGTCACCTATCTTATTGCTTAATCCATCCCCGTTAATAGCTGGAATAGGCTAACATATTTCTGTCGCTTAATGAACTTGGGTATGATTAAGAGTGTGAACGTGAAAGACCATATAGCGATG
>Ga0129297_10000831_pt1 | contig 15327 bp, 10 predicted proteins | sample I18A1metaG_FD_94708 | JGI IMG/M metagenome (GOLD analysis project Ga0129297, IMG submission 94708) | Lake sediment bacterial and archeal communities from Gulf of Boni, Indonesia to study Microbial Dark Matter (Phase II) - ​I18A1 metaG | ecosystem: Environmental > Aquatic > Freshwater > Lake >... | reverse complement strand
TGACCTAGCATGATGAGAGAGCAGCCATTCTGCACCGCTACCTCCGCGGCCCAGTGTATGGCAACAGCAATGCTCACCTTCATCAGACTTGGTTCTTCGATGAGCCAAAGCACACGGTCAAGATATCTCTCCAAGTCGCCTTTGGAGAACTTTTTCACGACAATTGGCAAACCAATCTGTTTTGCTGTGGACTCCGCCTGGATCATCTCGGGAGTTCTTCCGAGTCCAACTGTCACCAGAAGTACGTCCGCTCCTGTGTCTTTCGCGATCTTGGCGAGGACCGTGCTGTCGACCCCTCCAGAAAACCCGACCGCAATCTTGCCGGCCCCAGCCGTCTGAATCGAGACTGATTCGACTAGCGAGTGCAACAGCTCGTCTACGCCAATTTCCGCGTCCGATGATCTTTGGGCTTTGTCAGCCTGAGGCTCCGAGAGCTCGACGACCATATCTGTCGAACTCGCTTTCAGACAACCGCCGGGCGGGAAGGTTGCGATTTCGTGTATTCCAATAGCCCACAGGGCTTTGCGGTCTGATGCGACAGCGACTAGGTCGTTTCGATGGCCTATGAAGGTCGGCTTCAATCCCAGGCGGTCGCGCGTAACGAGCAACCTGTCATCTGTGCAGAAGTAGACAGAGTATGGTCCCTCGTTGTCGCGTTGAATTGATGGAAACTGGACCGGGTTCAGCTTTCGCTCTAGAAGTTGCCTCGCCTCCTCTCCTCCAACCAGCATCCGCTCCGCAACGATTCTTCCGTCTAGGCAGAACCATCCTTCGCCTGCTCGTATGGGCTGTAGAATGTCGCTTGACAGTATCCGTGTGAAGCCGTATCCGGTTGCCACGTGTCCCATGGGCGATGATGCAAGTAGACGCGTTGGCGAGGATGCTGACTCGAAGTTCCGGTCCCAGGCAACTGCCACTTCGTCCTGTGCCCGATGGCGCATGGCGCAAAGCATCTTCGCGACCAGGCGCGGGGCATCAACTTGGGACTTCGAGAAGACAGCCGCAACTGCGCCCAATGGTGAACCTCGCGTCGGCAGGGCCTTTATACCAACACGGTTTCCATATGTCTGTTTCTGGAGCATCGCAGAGTGATTCTACCTATCGATTCAGGTCGATACGGCTCGCCGGAAATGAGGAGGATCTTTGATGAGGAGAACAGGCTCCAACGCATGCTTGACGTGGAGGCGGCTCTTGCACGTGCGCAGGCAAATGTCGGGGACATCCCTGCAAGTGACGCTGCAGCGATCTCGAAGAAAGCTTCGACGCGAACCGTTCGGCTTGAGCGGGTAAAGCAGATCGAGGCTAGGATGAAGCATGAGACAGCCGCCGTTGTCGAAGCGTTGTCCGAAGCTTGTGGAAGAAGCGGACGGTACGTTCACCTTGGGGCGACGTCAAGCGACATCTTGGATACCGCCACAGCACTTCAGATCCGAGACGCGATGCAGTTGACAATGAAGCGACTTGACCAGCTTCAGCAGACGCTCCTCAAGCAAGTAGAGAAGTATTCGGAGACCATTTGCGTCGGCAGAACCCATGGACAGCACGCGCTACCGATCACCCTCGGGCTCAAGTTCGCGGTTTGGTTGCGAGAGGTATCGAGGCACATCACGCGACTCCGTGAGTGCACGCCACGGGTTATCGTCGGCAAGCTCACCGGAGCGGTTGGCACGATGGCAGGCCTGGGTGACCACGCCCTCGAGGTCCAGAAACTCGTAATGGAAGACTTGGGACTCGGGACTGTTGAAGTGACCACGCAAATACTTCAGCGAGACAGATACGCTGAGCTAATCTGTGCGCTGGCAAACCTTGCAAGTTCGATAGATAAGTTCTCAACTGAAATCCGGAATCTGCAGCGTACAGAGATTGACGAGGCGCGAGAACCCTTCGACGTTAAGACTCAGATAGGAAGCTCATCGATGCCGCACAAGATGAACCCAAGGATCTCCGAGAACATATCCAGCGTTGCAAAGATTGTCCGCAGTCTTGTTCAGCCGTCTCTTGAGTCAGTGGTCACATGGCACGAAAGAGACCTGACCCAATCCGCGGCCGAACGGTTCACAATTCCGGAGGCATTCATACTAATGGACCACATCCTCATGAGTATCAGTCACGTTCTCTCTGGTCTGCAGGTCTTACCGGATCGGATGGAGCGAAATTTGGATCTCACTGGTGGCATGGAGCTGTCCGAGGCCTTGGTAAGTGTGCTTGTGAAGAAAGGCATGGGGAGACCGAGAGCATTCAAACTGGTTAGATCCATCGCGGTTGAGAGCATCACTCATGAAAAGCCCTTCCCGGATCTCGTTGCGGAAAACGCTGAGATTACTAGGCTTCTGTCTCCGAAGGAGCTGGAGTCCGTCTTTGATCCGCAAAACTACCTGGGGAAGACGAGGGATTTGATCCGAGGCGCGGTGGAGAAGACTCAACAGGAACGCCGGGCCATTGGGCTCACACAGCCTTCGAAAAAACTGAAGAGTCACCCGCGAGAACCGAATGCTAGCAGGTCAGCAGCGAAAGCGGCAGCGAGATCAATCTACTCTTGAGCGGCACCACATTTGGTGCAGTGCTTTGCCTAGGCGGATATTGACGCAGCGCAGTTGGTGGAGAACTTGGCCGAGGGTCTAGGTGCTACACTTGCCGGCGTATACGCCGGCGTGGCATCTTCCACAGTAAACTGCGTGTCTTTCTGACTCTTCAAGGGTGTCGTCCATGGATTCGAAGTGTAAAGACCCAGTCAGCCACTCAGATATTGTTCGAGTATTCTGTCAGAAGACTCTGTTCGGTTTCCTCGCGTGTTGATCTGAGCTCCTCCCACTCCTCGGAGGTGATCAGTCCTCCCGCCTGTTCCTTGATCTTCTTGGCGAGCTTGGCTCCGATGAGTGGGACAGCGGTCAGTTGTGATGGCGAGGCTTTCCGTATGTCCTTGATGGTCTTGAGCCCTGCGTTATGCAAGGCTCGGGCTCTGACTCGGCCCACTCCATGCAAGCCCAAGAGCGGTACTAGGTCCGCTTTGACCCCCTTCTCCACTCTCAACCTCAACTGTTCGAGGGGTCTGCGCAAGTCCTTGTGTCCGAACAGTTCCGCAAGCTCGTGAGCCGAGTAGAGAAGCCAGTCAGCGATATCTACGAGCCTCATTAGGTCGCCTGGCTCGACCCTGTGCGCGTTGAGTATTGCATCCTCTGAGGTTTCCTGAATCCAATCTAGAAGGACGGCTGCCATCTTGACCTCGGCCAAGAAGTCTTCGTAGCCTAGGTCCAACGATCCTGCGAGTTCATCTGGGGTTTCGCACATGAACTGCCCCGCCCTTTCCGCTGCAATCGCGGCGAGCTTCTCATCCTCCCCACGCCTAGGATATACTCTAGGCGCAATATCGGGTGTGCGAGCAATAAGATGCAAGTAGCTGAAGTCTGTGAGTTCTGTGGCCCTCCTGTAGAGTCCGTCTCTGATGATGACGGCGGAAGCTGGATCGATGTAGAGTTCAGAAACTCTTCGCCCAAACCTTGTTGCTTTCAACTCCCGCCCGTCGTATCCGATCATCTCTTCCTTGGCGAGGAAGGCCAGTATGTCTGCCATGCGTGAATTGATTGCCCTTGGGCCATACTGGTACGCATAGAACGTGCTTGAGAAGAAGTCACGCAGCCCTTCGTCCGAGTACGCAAACCCGGTCGCAATCGTTGACAGAACATGCGGTCGCAGTACCTTCTCTACTCCGAGCTTGGACCAGAGGCGTTCAGGTTCTGCGAGCACATAGTTATCAAGAAGTGCCTCCCGCTCATCCTCGGTTCGCGCAATCAGGACAGCTTCTCCGTACTCATCATACCTAGGTCGTCCCGCCCGGCCACAAAATTGCTTGTACTCTAGTACTGAGATTGGGTATCTTCCGTAGCCTGCCTCATATCGCTCGTGGCTTGTAATCACGACGAGCCGTGCGGGCAGGTTGACTCCGGCAGCTAGAGTCGGGGTGGCTGCGAGGATCTTGATCTTGCCGTCCCTAAACGCATCTTCGATTATCTTCCTATGCGTACTGTGGAGTCCGGCGTGATGGAAGCCCGCACCACGCGTAACCTGATCCGCGAGGATCTCGCTTAGCCGAGTCTTTTCGCTGCTTGTTCTGATCTTCTGAGCCACAATCTCACAGGAACGTTTCTCTCTCGGAGAAATCGCTCTGCTGAGCACGGCCGCGGCTCGCCTTCCCATTTCAACAGCCGACCGTCGGGTCTCCGTGAAGAGGAGAGCTTGGCCTCCCTCTCGTATGGTCTGCAGCGAAATGTCCATGACCGGATTACCGGTGATAGGCTGAATCATCTTTGCAGATCCGTTCTTGAAATGGATCTCATTCTGACAGTATACGCCCTCCCTTAGCGGAACCGGCCTCCACTCAGTTGTGATAGCTGTGCCACTGATCCAATCGGCGACTTCCGCTGCATTCCTGACAGTCGCGCTGAGCGCTATCGCTTGTATGTTCGGGTTGAGCTTCTTCAGTCGTGTAATGACGACCTCAAGGGTTGGTCCCCTATCTGCTTCGGTTAGCAGGTGGACCTCATCGGCGACGACCAACGCAACGTCCGAGATCCATCCTGCCTTGTGACGAAGAAGGGAATCGGCCTTCTCGTTTGTCGCTATCACGATATCGTACCGAGCCAGATGCTCGTCGGAACGGTCGTAGTCGCCGCTTGTTATCGCTATTCTGATCTTGTGCCCATCTAGCTTTTCGAGGCTCGAGTACTTCTGGAATTCCTCGTACTTCTCACTCGCCAGTGCTCGGAGCGGCGTCAAGTAGAGTGCCTTGCCTTGCCCGTCCATGACCTTTTCCAGCACTGCCAGCTCGGCTACTAGGGTCTTACCTGAGGCCGTTGGGCTGGCTAGTACAATGTTCTTGCCTGCGAGGACGCCTGCGTTTATCGCATCCACCTGCGGTGGGTAAAGAGTATCGTAGCCTTTCTCGATGAGAATGCGTTTGGTCTGATCAGCGATCGAGAGCTCTTCGATCCTCAAGGGGCGGGTGCTTCCTCAGCCTAGGCGGCGGTTCGCTTCAGATGTCCGGGTTTCGGTGAGTACAAGATCCCGTCTCTAATGAGTTGACCTACAAGCGTCCTTGCCTCAGCCTCCGTCAGCTCCGCTCTCTTCGAGAGTTCTTCATAGAGCTTCGACTCTTGAACGGTCCCGGTTTCACGTTCCAGCGCTGCCACAGTGCTCAGAATCGACTGCATTCTGTCGCGAAGGCTCTTCGGTTTTCCAGTCATTATCACGTCAATATCCATCTTACCTGTGGTTGTATCGATTCCAACATTCTGGAGCGCGATCGTCATCAGCCTGATAATCGCGTCCGTGTCCTCCACTGCGACCTGATTTCTCAGAAACGACCGAGCGCGACACTCTGAGAGCCTGACCAACGCTTCCAGCTGTCGTGGGGTGATTGCAATCGGTGATTCGGCACTGGTCGAGGTTGAGCGCATCCTGAGATAGAAGTCCCTGAGCTCCCTCGAAGCCTCCTCGGTTAGTACGGGCTCAATCCGGCGAGCATAACTGACGTACTTGCGAAACATCTCGGGACCCAGTGGGACCTCCTCAGGGGTCGCCTTGGTTCTGTGCAAAGTCAGAATGTGCTCTGACATCCTGCTGTCCATCTCAGGATCTGGTGCGTCCCGCATGACGAAGATCAGATCAAACCTAGAAAGAATCGTCACAGGCAGGTTGATGTTCTCAGTGACGTTCCTGTACGGGTCGTATCTTCCGAGCGCGGGATTCGCAGCAGCGAGCACAGAAGCCCTCGCATTCAGCGTCGCGACAATGCCGCCCTTCGCAACACTGACCGTGTTATGCAGGACCACGCCATGGCTCACGAAGTTGTGCGTGGGCTCCACGGTCAAGTCGTAGACCCACTTCGTTCTCAGTCGCCCGTCATTCGGTAAGCGCCTCACTTCAGCAACTCTCAGCCATCGAATGCGGCTTTGGTTCATGCACTTCAAACGGTTCAGTTCGACGCCTGACAACGAAATTGAGTTGAATGCGTGTTCTCCCCGTATCTGATGACTCCTCTCAAGCAGATGCTTGATCCTGCAATACTTTGGATCCCTTCTGTCCACCAATTGGCCGACGAATTCTCGCACCGAGTCACCTAGGATGTAGACTTTGAATGAGTCATTGTGCCGGTTCCTCAGCAGTCTTGATGAGATTCCAATTCTAAGAAGCAAGTCTTGGTAGTCTTCAGCGAGTCCCCTGCTTGATGTTCTATAGCACAGGCCCTGGTGCTCCACGCTCCCATCGCCTTTGAAGGCCGAGCGGAGAAAAGCTCTGACAACACTCACCGGAGCGCCCATTATAGAGACCGGAACACGTTTCGCGCGGGCACGCCGCATCATCGTCGGGAAGTTTGTCTCGAAGTATCGATAGAGCTCCAAGGATAGGTAGCGCTGAGTCCGAGCGCCATGCGCGTAGTCGGGCGGTGCAATGGTGAAAGTATCTCTCATCACGTCATTCATTTCTCTGATGAAGGCCCGGGTGGTGCTCGCGAAGCCTATCTCGGAAGCTGAACCGCGATGCGAGTAGCCCTCCGTGATGAGGTATCCCATTATCCCTCCGAGGTCTTCGGTCACGCTTGAAGGCAGCGTGATAATCTCGTCGTTGTGATAGGCCAGTAGCGGTGTGAGGGGTTCTTGAACAGAGGGTGGACAGTCAAGAGCGCTCGGGCCCGGAACGAAGTCGCCCTCCTTAACGTCGGAAGCGGCCACGGTCAACAGTTGGCCGGCCCGGTGAACGAAGACAGGATGTTCGGGGGTGACTGTCACCTCGCGGCCGTTTGAATACCGTATCTGCAGGAACCTCTTCGGAGCGACGTGTCGACTCACACGGTCTATTGGAACGGTTTCGAACTTGCTGAAGTCGTCTGTCGTGATCAGGCTGATACCTAGGTGTCTTACGGGCAGGATTTCGCAGTTCCTGCCGATTATCTTCTGAGATTCGTACTTTGCAAACAGCCTATCGACAAACTCTCCGATTCTTACTTTCTCCCCGCTTGCGAGGATGATCTCGACAGATGGGTGGTAGCTTTGCTGTTCCATCGCCTCATGTATTGCAACACGGTCGTCAGGCCTCATCTTGTCAATCTCGTCTATTGAGCAGACGCCCTTGTCTGCGAGCACAAGCGCGCCTGCTTCGAGAACTAGACCTCCTGATTTCTCACGCACGACTGCGGCTGTCAACCCTGCGGCGGTGGATCCTCTTCCGCTCGTGTAGAGACCTCTTGGCGCAACACGAGCTACGTACTGTAGGAGCTGGCTCTTTGCGGTGCCAGGGTCTCCGATGAGAAGTATGTTTACGTCACCCCTTATTGTGACTCCGTCTGGAAGCGTTTTCGGGACGGCGCCAAATAGTAGGTATAGAATAGCCTCCTTGATGTTCTCGTACCCGTAGATCGATGGTGCCAGTGAGGACAGTAGCTTTCTGTGTATCCAAGGATCTTCGGCCATCTCAAGTATGTGCTGCTCTTCTTCGGCCGTGATCTCTACGACTTCCACCTCTTTCCCGGCCACATCGACATAGTTTGCTTCGAGGAAGAGGTCGAAGGTGCGAAGCCGCGTCCGGCGGCCGATCACTTCCTGTTGTGCTCTAACGATCCCGGTCAGCGAGACTCTATCACCTGGCCTCGCCACATCAACCAAATCTTCGGTGAGCTTCACGTCCATTGCCCTGGGGAGCTGACCTGGAGGCAGATCCTCAGGCCGCTCCTGCATGCGAAGCTCCTGCGAGTTTATGAAAGTGGACTGTTTCTCGACAAAGTCCAGAATCTTGGACCGGCAACGACCACAGAGGCCCGGTCCGCGCATCACGGAACCTACTTGTTCCACGTAAGTCAGAGAGTTGCACTTTCTGCATTGGAACGCGGCCCGCGTGATGAGCGGCCTGACAGGTGTTGCTCGAACGATTATTCCATCGAGAAGGAGAAGCTTGCCCAGGTGCTCCTCGCCGACCCGGCGGAGCGTGTGGCGTTCGGGCAGTCTCCGGAAACGCACTCTAAGCTTCTTGACCAGCTCGGCGTATCCGGGGTCCTCGATTTTCAGCTGTGCCCAGGCCGAACGTTCAATATAGGGCAGATACTCGTCGGGCTTTCCAACGAGCAGTTTTGCAAGCTCGGAGTCATACGCCATGAGGTCTTCGAAATCCACAGCTATCTGGCGTTGACCAAAGCCTGAAAGTTGGCCTAGCCTCCTTCTGTACTTGTACTCGCCTTTCTCTATCTGGAACTTGCGAAGAAATTCTTGGAACCTCTCCTCAGGGCCCGTTAGAACTGTCACGTGGGCTCACTTTCCAATATCGAGGCCTTCCATTCGTCTATGGCGGAGCTCAACTGCTTGTAGAGCGCCTGCTCCTCCATGGTCATGTTCTTGAGAAGATCGCTCGACGATCCAGGCGCAGCCGCAAATGAGGCTATCTTCCTGAGTCTGCAGTTGATGACATCCCGGGAGAGGGTTTCGGCTTTCTCATAGTCTCTAAGCTTGGACGGGTCGTGTTCACCTTCAGCTTTCAGTTTCGCTAGATAACGCCTAAGCATGCAGTAGAAGCTGGCCTGGAGTGACGGAAGCTGGGTCGAGGATGGTATTGTCTCTTTCCAATGCGTTTTGGTGAGTTTGGCAAGGTCCATGAGCTCTTCGTCTCGATACCTTGCGAGGTTTGCAGCGATCAGTTCATCGGCAACCCAGTATGGAACGTCCACTTCCTGACCTATCTTAGCTGACCGCAGTTTGTCGGTTGCAGGATGGGAAAATGGAATCTCACCGGTCAGGACTATTCTGACCGGCAGGTTCTGGAAGTCGAAGTCAACGTCTGCTATTGAGGACGCCCCGTCCAAGAAATCGTCTCCGAAACTGCGAAGAAGAGGGCTGTGCACATAAGTTCTTCCTCATCAGAGGCGAGTGAAAATGAAGCACGTTTACGAGAGCGGGCAGCATCCCATCCTTTTTTAGGTGTCTCGACTCGCATCTAAGGATCTGACCCAGGTCCCATTGAGCGTCTTGATCGCTAGGTGTTGCAAATGGAAAGTGCGATGTGGTCGGAGAAGTACCGGCCGGCAACTCTCACCGAAATGATAAATCAGCTTAATGTCGTCGGCCGATTGAAGCGATTTGCTGCGACGAAGACTATGCCTCACTGTCTTTTCGCCGGTCCTCCGGGAAGCGGAAAGACGACTGCCGCCTTGTGTCTGGCCCACGATTTGTTCGGGGAGAGGTTCATGGATGCGTTCATGGAGCTGAACGCAAGCGATGCCCGCGGCATAGATGTGATCAGAACTACCGTCAAGGAGTTTGCTAGGATCGCGACCATAAGCGAGGTCCCGTTCAAGATCCTGGTTCTTGATGAAGCAGACAATATGACTGCGGACGCCCAACATGCTCTTAGACGGACCATGGAGCGGTACACAGACACTTGCCGCTTTATCCTGAGCTGCAACTACTCTGGCAAGATAATTGAGCCAATTCAGTCTAGATGCGCAATCTTCAGGTTCGTCCCGCTGGGTGAAGAGGAAGTTATCAGCTACTTGAAGAGGATCGCGGACAAAGAGCATGTCCGCTTTGAGCAGTCGGGACTTCGTGCACTAACCGGTGCATCGGAAGGTGACCTGAGAAGAGCAATCAACACGCTTCAGGCAGCCTCCTCGCTCGGAAAACCCATTGACGAGAAACTAGTGTACGAGGTGGTCGGAAAAGTCAAGCCAGGCGAGGTTCAGGAGGTCCTTGAGATCGCCGCCAAGGGGGATTTCATCAAAGCCCGAGAGAGGCTCAGGTCAATGCTGGTTCAGCAGGGACTTTCTGGCAAGGATATTCTAAAACAGATTCACTCGGAAGTCCTTCGCATGCCGATTCCGGAGAAGAGCAAGATCGAACTAGTAGACTCCATCGGCGAGATCGACTACAGGCTCATCCAAGGCGCAGACGAGGAGGTCCAACTTTCCTCGCTCCTGGCTCGCCTAGCTCTGGCAGGTTCCCATAAGCGTTCGAGCTGAGTCGCTCGGATGAATCTACCCTGGACGGTCAGGCACCGGCCAAAGACACTTGCTGACGTGGCGGGAAACAAGATCGCCATCCAGCAAATTGTGGACTGGCTAGACACTTGGGCGAAGGGCCCTCCCAAGAAGAGAGCCCTTCTCCTGCATGGTCCACCAGGAACAGGCAAGACTGTCTCCGTCGAAGCTGTTGCAAATCAGCGCGGCCTCGATCTCGTGGAGATTAACGCGAGTGACAAGAGAAACCGAGATGCCCTCGAAAGAACGGTTGGAGCGGCGACGAGACAGTCGGATCTGTTCGGACGGTCCCGCTTGATACTGATCGACGAGGTCGACGGGATTAACTTGAGCGAGGATCGAGGCGCAGTTGACACGATAGTCAGATTGGTCGAGGAAACGCAGATCCCCGTAGTATTGACCGCAAACGACCCATGGGACCCGAAGATCGGCCCAATTAGAAACACGACGACCATGATTGAATACAAGAGACTTGGGCTGAGGGATACCATCCCATACCTGAAGAAGATCTGCCAGCGAGAAGGCGTAGAAGTCGACGAGCAAGCACTCAGACTGATTGTGGACAGGAACCAGGGAGACATGCGCTCGATCCTAAACGATCTTCAAGTCCTCTGCTCCGGACGAAAAAGGCTCACGTATGAGGAGGCATCATGGCTCGGGTTCCGGGATCGTAAAGCGACAATCTTCGACGCCCTGAGGACCGTCTTCTCCTCCCCCACCTGTCTGCAAGCGAGAAGGGCGGCGGATATGGCCGGGATGGACCTAGACATGTTCTTTGAATGGGTCTATGAGAACGCTCCAAGACAGCTCAATGATCCACGTGACCTCTCCGATGCGATGAGCGCGCTCGCACAGGCCGATCTCTATCGCGCAAGGATCAACCGCAACAACGCCTGGGAGCTGCTACCATACGCAATCGAGATGGAGACGGCTGGCGTTGCCATGTCAAAAGAGTTCACCAAGCCAGCTTGGGTGCCGATGAAGTTCCCTGAGCGGATACAGCTGCTTTCTCGGACAAGAAAATTCAGAGCTGTTGAGCGGGAGGTGGGGAGGAGCATAGGTGCACGTTGTCACATATCGTCGAGACGCGCCATTCCGCACTATGCCGGGTACGTTAGGTTCATTGTTGAGAACAACCAAGACGCCGGACGGAAACTTGCAGAGTGGCTTCGCCTTTCTGACGAAGGGATGGAGTATCTCGGCGTGAAGCCTGTGTTGGTCGAGCGGCCAGTGACGGCGAAGAAGGCAGGACGAGGACCGGCCAGGCCCCAAACCAAAATGAGACGGAAGAAGAAGGCTGCCTAGACCTTGGCCTGTCTCGCGATGGAGAGCACATGCCCTAGTTCTGGGATTATGAGTTTGCTGACAGCGGTTGTGACCCCGTCGGGAGATCCAGGCAGACAGAATATTGCCTTCCCCTTGACTACACCGGCCGTGGCACGACTCATGATAGCTGCGGATCCGATCTTATCGTAGCTGATTCTTCTAAGGAGTTCCCCGAATCCGGGGATCTGCTTTTCGAGTATTGGGGTGACCGCTTCTACTGTCACATCTGAGGGAGCGATCCCGGTGCCCCCGGTGATGATGATTGCATCGGCTGGGGATTTCAGGACCTTCCTGATGGTGGTGCGAAGCAGCCCCGTCTGGTCGGGTATCAGCGTGCGACCCGTGATGCGGTGTCCTGCTTCCCGCATGAGTCTCTCAATCTCGTCACCTGAAGGGTCATCTACCGGCACCCCTTTCTTCTTCTGCTGCGCCTTAGACGTGCTACAAGTCACAACGAAAATGGCTGCGGATTTCGGCGCGTGCTCCTTATGTATTGAGGGAATATCCGCCACGTCTGACTCACCCCTTGGATTTTGATAGCACCTTGATATCTACTATCCTGGTGTCAGGATATTGGCCACGTGAATCCTTCTCGTATTGTTTGACCATGTCCCACAACGTGAGCAAGTATGTCGAAGCGGCGCTTAACGCTTCCATCTCGACGCCGGTCCTTGCGGTTGTCTTGACTGTTGACTGAACCGTTATCGATGTGGAGCCGATCTTCGCTTCATTTAGAACGTTCGTGATCGGAATCGGGTGGCAGAACGGCAATGCTTGAGGCGTGTTCTTCGCAGCCATGACAGCAGCAACCTCAGCGGCGGCTATTGGATCGCCTTTCGCCACGCGACCCTTCCGGATTCTTGCTATTGTGGACGGCTTGAGCTGTAGCGTTCCTGAAGCGACCGCCTGTCTGAGGACCTCCTTCTTGAGGGTTATGTCTGCCATGGAGAACTTGCGGTTCTGACGACCCAACTTGTGTCACTCAGAAGGTTTGCTGCTAGCTTCTCGCAAGGCGTATTTTAGATGCGCAGATGGGAGGGGCTGGACGAGATTTCTCTTCAGCTGTACTTTCTGGGTCCCTTGCGGGCCGTTTCGAGGGCTGCCTGTAGGCTTTCCTGCATTGTGGATGCGGGGACTTGGGCTAGTCCGAGAAGTGTTGTCCTGCCGCGCATGCCCTCACCTGACTTTTGGGCAGAGATGATGCCGATGGAACTGAGCGCGCGGGCGTACTTCCATACTTGCGTGTGCTGTCGCGGCTCCTCGTTGAACTCATCGCAGGCAGCTTGGTATTCGCGTTCCACTTCTCCCATGCTGACGTAAGCTGTGTCTCTTTCAATGAGTAGTCGAGAGAGTGCGAGCAGCAGCAACTTCTCATGGATTGAGAGGGCAGCTATGTAATCAGTTCTCATGGCCGGATAGACACTCGCGATCGCCTTCCTGACATACTCGGCGGAAACTACACGCGAACTCTCTGAATCCGCGTATTTTCCGGCCCTCCAGAGTAACTCAATGGCATAGCGAGCATCGCCGGATGAGCCGGTCACATCAGCCAGGAAACTAATCGTTGCTTCCGGCACAGCCCCTTCCCTGAAGGCGAGCCCGACACGGTCAGAGATGATGGCTTGGAGTTGATCTGAGGAGTATTTCTCAAGCTTCACGAAGTTATGCTGCAGGGTCCCCATAGTGCTCGGGTCTAGCTTTTCTAGGTATGCAGGTTCTCGGAGGATGCAGATGAGAGAGAGACGCATGGGCGCGCCTGGGCGTTCCTCCTGGATCCTCGTTAGGGTGTAGATTGGTGTGGAACCTTCCATCTGAATCAGGCTTTCAAGCTCGTCAAGAGCCAAGATCAGATGGGCATTCCGGTCATCGAGCAGGTCCATTAGAACCTGAAGAAGTTCCTCTGGTGCGAAGCCCCGTTTCGGAAACTCTGGCGAGAGTTTCTCTAGGGTACGCTTCATTATGAGGAAGAGGCTGCCTTTGTTTTCTCTACAATTCACGTGGACGTAGTGCAGGTTAATCTTGCGATTCTTTGCGGCCTTTGTGATGTCTAGGCCGAAACGCTGGCATAGGACGGTCTTACCGGTTCCTACATCGCCGGTTATAAGTACGCGTTGGCTCATTGAGCAAGGTCTTTCGATGACGAATCTGAAGAGTTGTACGAGGAAGCTCAGTTTGTCCTCTCGGTGAGGAAGGCGAGGTGGTACGTACTCAAGTGAGAGGGGTCCCTCATTTTGGAAGACCGTTGATTTCGATAGGATCTCCTTCACGATGTCTGAAGGCAACTGTTCGAGGGCCCCTATGCTCTTCATGACTTAACGTGACCCGCTGAATCTTATCTGTTGTGCACGCGGATTCGATAAAAACGTGAGAGACAAGTGAAACTGAGAAATGATGGAAACTACCTGAATGGCGCCCTCGATTCGTCGAGAACCTTGTAAAGCTCATCACGCACCGGAGGCTCCAGTTTCACCTGAGAACCATCACGCTTGACGAGGGTTCGACCTTTCTCAAGGTTCATCATCTCTCCGACCACGGACGCGTCGACCCCATGTTGCTGTAGCGACCTGGTAATCCGGTCGGCGTTCCTTGGACCGGCAGCTATCAGAAGCGCTCCTGAGCATAGTACTCGGAAAGGATCGATTCCCAGAGCTTCACAGACAGCTTCCGTTTCAGCGGCGATCTTGATCTTTGACTCGTCAACCATTATGCCGGTTCTCGAGGCTTCAGCCAGCTCCCACAAGCCGCAGATGATCCCGCCCTCTGTTGGGTCATGCATCGCGTGAACACCGCCGGTGGCGTTGGCGATCAACGCATCTCTGACTACGCTGATTCGACTTGAGAACGCCTTCGCGCGTTGAACAGTATCTTCTCCAAGCGACCGCGTTAGCTTGTCCTCTAGATCATGTGCAAGGACTGCCGTGCCTTCGAGGGCTACGGTCTTCGTTAGTATGACCTTGTCGCCTGCCCTGGCGCCTGCGGTTGTGACATATCTGCCTGACGCCACTTCGCCGATCATCGAGCCCACAATTATCGGGCGGCGCAGACCTGGCGTGATTTCGGAATGGCCCCCAGCGACCGTGACGGATATCTCACGCGCTGCTTCGTCCACCTGACTCGTGATCTTGTCAAGTACGCCGGCATCTGCTCGTTCAGGGAGTAGTAGGCAGCAGAGAAACCAGATTGGCTTGGCTCCGCGTGTTGCGACATCATTGGCATTGATGTGAACGGACAACCAACCGGCGTTCTCCTGTGCACCAGTTATCGGGTCGGTGGTCAGTACGAGCAGTTTGCCTCTAACGCGGACTATCGCAGCATCCTCGCCTAAGGCAGGACCAAGCAACAGCCTGCGATTAGGTGCCCCAGTGCGCTGGAAGACTATCTGGGATAGGAAGTCTGGGGGCACTTTCCCCGTCAAGAAGGCCTTGTCCGCCACCGCCAATCTCTCCTCAATGTCCGACACAACTTGCCTGAGGAGAAGACATCAGCCAATATGACGGTTCCTATCAGGAACGGGACCGCTGAAAAAGATCGAGAAAGCGGGCTCGCGCACTCAAGATCGATTTCATAGAGTCAAATGGGCCAGAGTCGTCATCGCCCGCAATAGTAGTGTGGCAGAGGCAGCATTTCCGTTTTTCGTTTCGAATCGAACGTTGCGGGCGCGGTTGCCACAGCCCGATCCCGGCTGGATCAAGTTGATATTCTCGGCTGTCGGGAAACGTTCCTCCATCAGGTGAAGATAAGACGGGCTGGTCACCACCGAAGCCTGCCAAGATCTGGGGCCACCTGTGGCAGGAGGTAGTCCACGCAGGCCACTGCATGATGTGCGGCGCTTGCGTAGCGGCCTGTCCTGTGAACGTGCTATACGTCGGCAGGAAGGAGGAGCCGACTATCGTAGGCCCCTGTGCCGCCTGCCAAGTTTGCTACTACAGCTGTCCCCGCCTAGAACTGCCCTTGGACGAGATAGAGCAGATGATCTTCGGTAGGAC
>Ga0129297_10000830_pt1 | contig 15328 bp, 12 predicted proteins | sample I18A1metaG_FD_94708 | JGI IMG/M metagenome (GOLD analysis project Ga0129297, IMG submission 94708) | Lake sediment bacterial and archeal communities from Gulf of Boni, Indonesia to study Microbial Dark Matter (Phase II) - ​I18A1 metaG | ecosystem: Environmental > Aquatic > Freshwater > Lake >... | reverse complement strand
TCCTTGTGCCGTGTTATAATCTCTCGGCGAGGGACAAGCGGGTCTGTGCAGTGCCTCTGGGATATCCGCTTTCTGGGAAGGATGAATAGCAAGGCATGAAACTGAAACAGTTTGAGGAGCTAGTGGCCGAAGCGCTGGATGAGTTGCCCGAAGAGATCGCGAAGCACATGGACAATATAGCGATCACGGTGGCAGACTGGCCCTCGCACGCTGAGCTGGAGAGCACAGGCCGTCGCTCCCCTTACGACCTTTTGGGGCTTTACCAGGGGGTTCCGCTGACGCAAAGGGGCCAGAGCTATAATCTTTTGCCGCCAGACCGCATCGTGCTGTTCCGCAGACCATTGGAGGCAGCAGCTCGCTCGCCTGCGGCCATGCGGGAGCTAGTGCGGAACACGGTTGTACATGAAATCGCCCATCACTTTGGCATCAGCGACGAGCGGATCAAGGAGATAGGTTATTGACGGCATCAAATCAAGCGCGCAGTTTGTGTTTCTGCAGAGGAGTAATATAATTCAAATCCTTTGACGATTCCCGTGGGAGGAGATACGCCATGAACAAAATTGTGGTGACGGTGAAATCTGTAGAGGGGCATTGCGGCTTTGGCTACCAAGCGGGCGACCAGATTATCTTCGACGGCGAAACTGTCCAGGGGCGGATTTGCCTGAGCGCACTGTATAGCTTTATCGCCAAGGTTTTCGCCATGCGCTATGGGGCCAATTTTCCCTGGCTGGAAGATCCGAATGTGGCCGTTCATGCCTGTCCCGATCCTTATACCCCTGTCGTTTTCGAAATCCGCCGTGTTACCGAGTAGGAGAGAAATGCCGGAGTGTCGGGGGAAAATCGCGGTCTTTTGTAGTTCCAGGATCCCGCAGGGACACCCTGCGTACAAAGAAGCCCGTCTGGTCGGGCGGTTGCTAGCAGAAGCAGGGTTCACCGTTTGTAGTGGCGGTTATCAAGGACTGATGGAAGCGGTGAGCCATGGCGCACGCGAGGCAGGGGGGCACACCATCGGCGTAACCTTGAGCGCCTTCGATCCGCGCCCTGCTAATCGCTGGATCGCCGAGGAAATCAAAATGCCCTCCTATCTCTCCCGCATCCAATGCCTCATTGACTTAGCGGATGGATACCTTGCATTGCTTGGCGGTATGGGGACTTTGACTGAGATGAGCGCGACATGGAGCCTTCTGCAGATCAAGGCCATCCCCCGCCGGCCTTGTGTCCTCTTGGGAGCGAATTGGGCGCGGCTGATGGAAGCCTTTCAGCGCGAACTTATCATCTGGGAAGCGGACTATGAGCTATGGCAACTGGCAGGTACCCCTGCCCAGGCAGTAGCTTTGCTCACTAAAGCCTCCCCACACGTTGGGGAGCAGCGATGAGCGAGCAAGAGCCAGTGCCATCCCCGCCAGGTACCTCTTTGGGCCTCGTTGATCTCGCCATGTTGGGCGTGGTCCTGATCTGGGGTTCCAACTTTGCGGTGGTCAAATACGCCCTCAACGAGATGCGCCCTCTGGCTTTTAACGGGTTGCGTTTCATCTTTGCTTCGGCTTTGATGGCCGCTCTCGTTCTGCTTACCCAGAGGAGTTTGCGCGTGGAACGCCGGGATTGGGGCCGCCTGGTTCTCGCCGGCTTTATGGGTAACACCATACACCAGGTATCCTGGATCGTGGGATTAGCTGGCACCAAGGCAGGCAATTCTTCCCTCCTGCTGGCTACAGGCCCGATCTTTATTGCACTGCTGAGCGCCTTCGCCGGGTTGGAAGCTATTACCAGGCGGATGTGGACGGGTATTTTGCTTTCTTTCGCCGGCATCTTTCTGGTTATCGCCAATTCGGGTAAAGCGCTGGGCTTGGACACCAGCACCCTGCTCGGGGATATTCTGACGCTTCTGGCGGCCATTTGTTGGGCGATCTACACTGTGCTCTCCAAGCCTTTGCTGCAGCGGTATCCGCCTTTGAAACTGACAGCTCTCACCATGGCTATGGGGACACCCTTCATTCTGCTCGCGGCTATACCAGATCTCGCGGCTCAAGACTGGAGAGCCATCACCTGGCGCGGCTGGCTGGGCTTGGCGTATTCGTTCATCTTAGCCATCTCGGTCTGCTATATTATTTACTATCAGGCCATTCGCGTTGTGGGGAACGCGCGCACGGGCATATATGGCAACCTGGTGCCGGTGATAGCTCTCGTCGTAGCGGCTCTCACTCTGAACGAAAAGATCACCCCTCTGCAACTCATGGGGGCCGTCGTAATTCTGGTGGGCATTTATCTCACTCGTTCGGGAGGCTCGCGGTGACCATAGCGCAACTGGCCAGTTATTCCAAGCATTTTATGGGTGGCACCAGGGGGCGGGTGCTGGCGCTGGCACTTCCTTCTGTTGGGGAACAGATACTCAATATGATGGTAGGCATGGCCAACACCTATATGGTTGGTCATCTCGGCTCCGCCTCGCTGACTGCAGTCGGCCTGAGCGATCAGATCGTGATGCTGTTCAGCGCGTTCTTCCTGGCGGTCTCCACGGGAAACACCGCCCTCGTGGCACGTTGCATTGGGGCGCGTGACAAGGAGCGTGCATGTAATGTGTTGCAGCAGTCCATGCTTACGGGAGGAGCCATCGGACTGGCCTGTACGGTGGTGGGCATGGCCCTTTCCAGCCAGGCCATGATCTGGTTCGGCGCGGCAAAGGACGTCATTCCATTGGGCAGCGCCTATTTGTGGATCGTTTCTCTCTCCTATGCGCTTATGGCCTTGATGTTTATAGGCAATGGCGCATTGCGCGGCGCGGGCGATACGCGAACCCCACTGTGGGTTATGGGCATCGTCAATGTAGTCAATATAGCCGTTGGCTATGCGTTGCTCACGGGCCTGGGGCCTTTGCCGGCATTAGGGGTTCGGGGCACGGCGATTGGAGCGACGGTCGCCAGATCGTTAGGCTGCGCCATCGTGTTGGGATTGTTGGTGCGAGGCAGAGCGGGTTTGAAACTACGCTTGCGCATTTCCCGTCCGGATTGGGGGGTGATCAAACGGGTGATGAACATCGGCCTACCCTCGGGAGCCGAGCAAATCTGTATGCGTTTCGGGCAGGTCACTTTCGCGGCGATAGTCGCCAGCCTGGGCACTGTCGCTTATGCCGCGCACCAGATCAGCTTTACCAGCCTCTCTATGTCCTTCATGCCTGGATTCGGCTTTGGCATGGCGGCTACTACCCTAGTCGGCCAGCAATTGGGAGCCAAGAACCCAGAAGGCGCTGAGGAGGCGTGCAAAATCTCATCTCGCATGGCGATGTATCTGATGGGTGCCGTAGGCATTCTGATGTTCCTCTTTGCCCCGCAGATAGTCGGCTTCTTCATCACCGAGCCAGAAGTGATCCGACTGGGTGCTATCTGCGTGCGCATCGTGGGGCTTACTCAACCGGCGACGGCGGGTATGATGGTTTTCTCCGGTGGCTTGCGCGGGGCCGGCGACACGCGCTGGCCACTGATCATCACGGCAATCAGCGTCTGGTTGGTGCGCATTCCATTGGGTCGCCTTTTTGCTCTCACTTTCGGTTTGGGATTGCCCGGCGTGTGGGTCGCTGTCGTGGTGGATATGATGGGCCGCGCCTTGCTTTTCTACTGGCGTTTCCACTCAGGCAAGTGGAAAACAATTCGCGTGTAGCGCTTTGCGGCAAGATGTGTGCCGCCGCTCGAAACGCCGCATCACGGTGTCTCCGAGCGGCTACATAGACTTGCGCGACCCTAACCACATGGACAGATGAGCCAACTTATCCCAGTCGCGCTCCAAGCTCGAGGAGTTGGTGCTGCAGCCGCTCAGGTAGACGGGCAGTGAACTGTGCGAAGAATTTCTCGATATCCGGAGCTTCCGCTTTCCAGGCTTCCGTATCCACTTTCAGTAGTTCCCTCATATACTCCTGTGGCCAAGCAAGACCCGTCAGGTCAAGGTCACCCTCACTGGGCAAGAAGCCGATGGCGGTTTTTCTGGCCTCGATCTTGCCGTCAATGCGTTCGCACATCCATTTGAGGACGCGACTATTCTCGCCGAATCCCGGCCATAGCCACTTGCCTTCCGGGGTTTTGCGGAACCAGTTCACATAGAAGATTCGAGGAGCTTTGTCGCCCAGCCTGTCACCCATGTCAAGCCAATGCTGGAAATAGTCAGCCATGTTGTAACCACAGAAAGGCGTCATGGCGAAGGGATCGCGCCGCAGGTTGCCTACCGCGCCGATGTTGGCCGCCGTCGTTTCGGAGGCGGCTGTTGCTCCGAGGAACACACCATGGTCCCAGTTGAAAGACTCCATAACCAGGGGCACAACGGTAGCGCGGCGGCCGCCAAAGATAAAGATGTCTATCGGCACCCCCTCCGGTTTCTCCCAGTCACTGGAGATGACAGGGCACTGGGCAGCCGGAGTAGTGAAGCGAGCATTCGGGTGTGCGGCCGGTTCTTTGCTGTCGGGGCTCCAATGGCGGCTCCTCCAGTCTATAGCATGGGCCGGGGCACCATCCATTCCTTCCCACCAGACATCTCCGCCGTCGGTCAGAGCGCAATTCGTGAAGATCGAGTTTTCCTTAAGAGTCTCCATGGCCATGGGGTTGGACTTGTATGAGGTGCCGGGCGCTACGCCGAAAAAGCCGGATTCCGGGTTAATCGCATAAAGGCGTCCGCCAGGGCCGATCTTCATCCAGGCAATGTCGTCACCAATGCATTCCGCTTTCCACCCGGCAACGGTGGGCTGTATCATCGCCAGGTTGGTCTTGCCAGAGGCGGAGGGGAAAGCGGCGGCGATATGGTATCGTTTCCCTTCGGGACTCGTCAGCCGCAGGATCAACATATGTTCCGCCATCCAGCCTTCGCGCTTGGCCATGGCGGAGGCGATGCGTAAGGCCAGGCATTTCTTTCCTAGAAGGGCATTGCCGCCGTAACCGGAGCCATAAGACCAAATCAGGTTCTCCTGGGGGAAATGGCTGATATACTTTTGCTCCAGTGGTGCACAAGGCCAGGAAACATCCTGCTGCCCTTCTTTCAGGGGAGCGCCGATGGAGTGAAGGCAGGGAACGAAATCTCCCTCGGGGCCGAGGGCTTCGATCACTTTGCGTCCAATGCGGGTCATGATGTGCATGTTACAGACCACGTAGGGGCTATCGCTGACCTCAACGCCGATTTTGGCCATCGGCGATCCGAAAGGGCCCATGCTAAAAGGGATGACGTACATGGTGCGCCCTTTCATGCAGCCGTGGTACAGGTTCTTCATCGTCTGCTTCAACTCGTCAGGGGCGATCCAGTTGTTAGTGGGACCTGCATCTTCTTTGCTTGGGGTGCTGATATACGTGCGCACCTCAAGCCGGGCCACATCGCTGGGATCAGAGCGAAACAGGAAGCAATTGGGGCGTTTCTTCAGCGGAATGGCGCTGCCGCCTCTAACCATCTGCGCCATCAGGCGATTGTATTCCTCTGTACTCCCGTTGCACCAGTAGATCGCATCAGGTTGGCACATCTTGGCCACCTCGTGGACCCAGTTGTTCAGTTTTGCGTTTTTCACTAGGTAAGCCATGAATGAACCTCCATCAGGAAACTGAATAGCCAGCGCTAGCTTTTGCGCTCCGAGGAAGTCGGCCAATGCTGGCCGTGATAGGCTCTCTGTTCGCTCTAAACCGGGCTTGGTCCGGGTATGAGCAGGGAAGATCGCGTTGATCTCTGGCATATAACATATAAAACTAAATGATACCACAGCTTTCGCAAATCACCAAATCCCGCCACGCCCCATAATAGGATAGTCAGCGGATTTAGCAGATTAAGATGAATCCTAGCGCCGCGCGATGCGCCAGATGAGCGCGCCCACCAGGGCGATAGCGACTATCCAGATGAGCACGATTGCCACCGCCGCGCCCCGGCTCCGCGGCAGGCCGGAGGATAGCGCCTCTGCCGCCTTGGCGCGGCACTCTGCCATCACCTCGGCGGGTATCATCTTGAGGGCGAGAAGGATGCCCAAGGGGATAATGACCAGGTCATCGAGATAGCCGAGGATGGGGATAAAGTCAGGGATGAGGTCAATCGGGCTGAGGGCATAGGCCACGATCGCCACCAAAAGAGCACGAGCATACCAGGGCACGCGCGGGTCTCTCGCCGCCAAATAGACGGCGTAGGTTTCATTCTCCAATTTCTCGGCGCGTTCTTGCCAACGTTCTTTCCAGCTCATTGCTCTTCCCTCTTTAGCTTGGGTATGTGACTTGGGGCACTACATCCTTCCGGTGGAATATAAGGTATCTATTCCGGCTGTTATTGTCAAAGAGCATCTTTCGGGCTAATGAGCCAATGATAATTCTTTGACATTTCGCCTGAAATGGCTATAATTAAAAACACCTGGTCGGGGAAGTGTCGGAACGGGCAGACGAGCGTGACTTAGGATCACGTGGAGCAATCCATGAGAGTTCAAGTCTCTCCTTCCCCATTGGACCTGCTTGCTTGTTGCCAGGTGGAGTTCTCTCGAAAAGGGCGGAAGTGGCTCAGCGGTAGAGCATCTCCTTGCCAAGGAGAGGGCCGCGGGTTCAAATCCCGTCTTCCGCTCCATGAACTTTTCCGAGAACGCTGGTTCTTGAGGACCAGCGTTCTCTGTGTAGAATATCGGCTTGCCGTTTTTGTGCTATAATGAGTCTGTGATCGCAGGAAAGGAGATAATGGGTTGAAAGTTACGAGTGAGAAAACCGGCCAGGGCGAGGTCACATTAAGCATTGAGGTGGACAAAGATCGCGTGCAGAAGGCGCTACAACAGGCCGCTCGCGAGCTTTCACGACGCGCGAGAATACCCGGCTTTCGCCCCGGTAAAGCACCTTACTACCTTGTTGAGCGTTACTTGGGAAAAGAGCATCTGTACGGGAAGGCTGTGGAATCGTTAGGCCCTGATGTCTATCGAGAGGCTCTGGAGCAAGCTGGCATCGAGCCATACGCTCAGGGCAACCTGGATATCGCACAGATGGAGCCTCTGATTCTGAAAGCCGTGGTGCCCGTGACTCCGGTGGTTACCCTGGGCGACTACAAATCTGTTCGCGTGCCAAAGCAGGAGGTTAGCTTTGACGAGCAAGGGATCGAACGAACCATTGAACAGTTGCGGGAACAGCACGCGGAATGGACGCCGGTGGATCGCCCCATCCAGATCGGTGATCAGGTAACGATTGACCTGGAGGGGCGCGTGGGAGAGGTGGGTGTCCTGTCACAGACAAGCCGCCGCACCGAAGTTTCCGCCGAGATGTTCCCCAGTGGACTGTCCGAAAAACTGATCGGCGCGAAGGCGGGAGATACCATTGATTATGCGGTCGCTTTTCCTGCCGATCATTCCAATGTCCAATTCGCCGGAAAGAATGTGGCTTTTCATCTGGGGATACTACAGGCCAGCGAAAAGCATCTACCCGATCTGGATGATAGCTTTGCCAAGAGCGTGGGCGATTATGAATCCATGGATCAACTGCGCAAGCGGGTGCATGAGCAACTAATCGGTCAACAAGAAAGGGCCGCCCGCGAAAAAATGGAGGATGAGATCCTGGAAGCCATTGCGCAGAAAACGACTTTCGAGTATCCCGTCGTGGCCATTGAGCATGAGCTTGATCAGCGCATACAAGACCTCCGGCAGAGGGTCCAGGAACAGGGCTTTTCTTGGGAGTCCTATCTCAAGATCACGGGCAAGACGGAAGCTGAAATCCGGGAAGAGGGGCATGCTGATGCCGAAAAGGCTTTGCGTCAGTCCCTGCTTCTCAGCCAGGTAGCGCAGGCCGAGGGGATGGAGGTCAGCGATGAAGAAGTGGACGCCGAGGTCCAGCGCTTGAGCCAGCCCTATGGTGAACGGGCAGAAGTCTTGAAGGCGGCTCTATCGCGCCCTGACTCCAAGGCGGCGGTCAAGTCCAGGTTACGTCTCTCCAAGGCGATGGACAGGTTAGTAGCAATAGCTACCGGCGAACTGGAACGAAGCGCTGCACCTGCCGCGGAGGGATCATCGGAGGGGGCCGATGCCGAGAAGCCACAAAGTGCTGAACAGCCTTCCACGACAGCCTCTTGATTGTTGTGCTTGGCGTTGGATTGGTAAACGCATGGAGGGTAGAAAGATGAACAAGACACCTGTGCGAAACCTGATCATTCCGCAAGTTTTCGAGACTTCAAGCCGGGGAACTATACCGTATGACATTTACTCTTTGCTGCTAAAGGAAAGGATCATCTTTCTCGGCACGCCGATAGACTACAATGTAGCCAATCTCATTGTAGCCCAACTACTCTATCTGGCTCACGAAGACGCGGAGAGGGAGATTTCCCTTTACATTCATTGCCCTGGTGGGATCGTATACGCCGGCCTGGCGATTTATGATACCATGCAACTCGTTCAGCCGCCCATTTCCACGATTGCCGTGGGAGCCACGGCCAGCATTGCCACACTGCTGTTGGCCGCAGGTACGAAAGGGCAACGCTATGCTCTCCCCAACGCGACGGTGCACATGCATCCGGCGGGTGGTGGCGTAGAGGGTTACGCCCCCGATGTGGAAATCCAGGCGCGAGAGCTTTTGCGCATGCAACACAGAATCCAGGAGATCCTGGCGTTGCACAGCGGGCAAACCGTGGACCGCATTGCGCACGATTTCGACCGCGATTATTATATGGATGCCAAAGGCGCAATAGAATACGGCATTGTGGATGAAATCCTGACCGGGCCAGAGAGCAAAAAGGTCCCAATGCTCGTGACACGAAAGGTGGCTTGAGATGATTAGCAGGTGGAGGGGACGCCGTTATTGCTCCTTTTGCCACCGCCCCGATTCCGAGGTGAATCGCCTCATCGCCGGGCCGGGCGCTGTTTCCATTTGCGACGAATGCGTCGCCCTCTGCCAGAAGATTTTGGCCGAGGACATGTCCTCGGCCGCTTTGGAGCGTTCGTTCCTGGAGCGAATCCCACTCCCCAAAGACATCTGTGCCCAACTCGATCAATACGCGGTTGGCCAGGAGCGGGCTAAAAAGATACTCTCCGTCGCGGTGTACAACCACTATAAGAGGACGGTGGCCGGGCCGCTGGTGGAGGATGTTGAGCTACAAAAGAGCAATATCCTGTTCATCGGCCCCACAGGATGCGGCAAGACCCTCTTAGCCCAGACTCTGGCGCGCATTCTGGATGTGCCCTTCACTATCGGTGACGCGACGACCCTCACGGAAGCCGGATACGTCGGTGAGGATGTGGAAAACCTCCTGTTTGGCTTGCTGCAGGCGGCGAACAACGATGTCGCCCGTACGGAGAAGGGCATCATCTACATTGACGAGATTGACAAGATCGCACGCAAGAGCGGCGATGTCCCCTCTATGACGCGAGATGTGTCGGGGGAGGGGGTGCAACAGGGCCTGCTCAAGATGCTGGAGGGCACAATTGCCAAAGTTCCGCCCAGAGGGGGGCGAAAACACGCCTATCAGCAATTCATCGAGATTGACACAACCAATATCCTGTTTATCTGCGGCGGATCCTTTGAGGGGCTGGAGCAAATCGTGTCCGAGCGGGTCGGGGTCAAGCCGACCTTGGGCTTCCATAGCGGAGGTACTACGCAGGAGCAGGAGAAGGAAGATAGCTCCACGGGGGAGTTGCTGCATAAGGTAATACCGGATGATCTCCTCAAATTCGGTTTGATCCCCGAATTGATTGGACGGCTGCCAGTGATCGCTTGTGTAGACCCGCTCGATGAAGACATGCTGGTGCGCATCCTGACCGAGCCGAGGAACGCCATCGTCAAGCAGTACCAAAAGCTATTCGCTCTGGACCAGGTCGAGTTGACATTCACTCCAGAAGCGTTGAGAGAGGCGGCAAGGGAAGCCTTAAAGTACAAGACCGGCGCCAGAGCATTGCGCATCATCATCGAGGAGACTTTGCTGGATGCCATGTACGAGATACCATCTCGGCGCCATGTGCGGCAGTGCGCCATAGACGCCGACGCGATCCGCAGCCGAAAGGTGCGGCTGCCCGAACCCACTGAGGCCACTGCGGACGAGAGCGAAACCAAACCGCCGATGAACACAGACGAAGGCGATAAAAGGTGACTTTTTGATGAAGAACAGCGCGGAAATCCGAACTGGTTTCTTGAGGTTCTTTGAGAGCAAAGGCCATAGGATTGTGCCCGGTTCCTCCTTGATCCCTGGCAACGATCCAACTCTCCTTTTCACGAACGCTGGCATGGTGCAATTCAAGGATGTCTTCTTGGGCACGGAGAAGCGGGACTATTCACGTGCCACGACGGTGCAGAAATGTATGCGCGTGGCAGGCAAGCACAACGATCTGGAAATTGTCGGCCTTTCACTCCGGCACCACACCTTCTTCGAGATGTTGGGCAACTTTTCTTTCGGCGATTACTTTAAGCGGGAGGCTATCGCCTATGCCTGGGAGCTCCTAACTCAAAACATGGGGTTGGATGCGCAGCGCCTCTATCCCACGATTTACCAAGAGGATGACGAGGCTTTTGGCCTGTGGCAAGAGATCGTTGGGATGCCAGCGGAACGGATCAGCCGTCTGGGCAAAAAGGACAACTTCTGGGAGATGGGCGATACAGGCCCCTGTGGGCCGACTTCGGAGATCATGTATGATCGAGGCCGCGAGCATTGCACGTGCGGCCTGCCCAATTGTACTCCCACCACGGCCAGTACGCGGGATTGCGAGCGCTGGTGGGAGCTGTGGAACCTGGTCTTTATGCAGTTCAACCGCGGGGCAGATGGCTCACTAACTCCGCTCCCCAAGCCCGGCGTGGATACCGGCATGGGCTTTGAGCGCACCACGGCGGTCCTGCAAGGTGTGGATAACGACTACGCTACAGACCTTTTCGTGCCTATGATGGAACGCACGCAGGAGCTACTAGGAGATAGCAGCGCAGCGAGGGAAGCCAAGCTGGTGGGGTATCGTGTCATCGCCGATCACAGCCGCGCCATCGCTTTTCTTATTGCCGACGGTGTATTGCCGGGGAATATCGGCAGAAGCTATGTCCTTCGTTTGATTCTGCGCCGCGCGGCGCGCTATGGCCGCTTGATGGGTTTCCGCCAGGTCTTTTTGCCCGAGATCGTCCGGGTCGTCATCGAGAACATGGGATTGCACTACCAAGAGTTGCGGCAGCGCCGCGACTTTATCCTGCAAGCCGTGGCGCAGGAAGAGGAGCGTTTCCTGCAAACGCTGGATACCGGCTTGAGCCTCTTTGACAATCTGGCGAGCCGTTTGCAGGCGCAAGGCATCAGTGTGATCCCTGGTCAGGAGGCCTTCAGGCTATACGATACCTACGGTTTCCCATTGGATCTGACCAAAGATGTCGCCAAGGAACGCAAGATGACCGTGGACGAGGAAGGGTATCGGGCGGCTCTGGAGGAGCAGCGTGCTCGTGCGCGTGCGGCGCAGCATTTCGAACTGGATGAGGAAGCCGAAATCTACCGCCAATTGGATTTGCCCCCCACGACTTTCCTCGGTTATGAGCATCTGAGCGCTTCCGGCGAGGTCATCAGCCTGCTTAGCGGAGGCGAGGTTATCTCAGAAGCACATGCTGGCCAGCAAGTTCAAGTAGTCCTCAACAAAACACCTTTTTATGGCGCGAGCGGCGGGCAAGTGGGAGATAGCGGCGCAATCGAAGGGCCAGCGGGGCGCATCGAGGTGACCGATGTTCGCCATCCGCTGCCGAACTTGACCGTTCATTATAGCCGTGTGGTCACGGGCAAAGTGACAGTCGGCGACCCCGTCACCGCGCAGGTGGATCGAGAAAGGCGGCTGGACATCGCGCGCAACCATACCGCCACTCACCTGCTTCATCGGGCGTTGCGCCAGGTTTTAGGTGACCATGCCCGACAGGCGGGATCGTTAGTAGCGCCGGATCGTCTGCGTTTCGATTTCACGCAGCTATCGGCGATGACCACAGAACAGTTGGAACAGGTGCAGGCCCTGGTCAACGCACGCATTCGTGATGACATCCCTGTTAACACACGGATGACCAGCTACCGCGAAGCCTTGGATTCCGGCGCGGTGGCCCTATTCGGGGAGAAGTACGGGGATGTCGTGCGCCAGGTGACGATGGGCGAATTCACCAGCGAACTATGCGGTGGCACGCACCTGCACTCGACCGGCCAGATCGGCACATTTTGGATTCTCTCGGAATCGAGCATCGGTGCCGGTTTGCGGCGCATTGAGGCGGTCACCGGTCACGGCGCGGAGGAATACCTCCGCCGGCAAACGGTTAGCCTGGCCGAAGCGGCGGAAGTCGTGGAAGCTAAACCGGGCGAATTGGCACAAAAGGTGCGCGGCCTGATAGAGCAACTGCGGGAGCAGCAGCGGGAGATCGAGTCCCTGCGGCGCGAGCTAGCCCAGCGAGAAGTGGAGAAGCTCTTGGCGAAGGCCCAAGATGTGGCCGAACCCGGCTCGGCGAGCATTCGCACGCTCGCTGTGCGGGTGGAGGCAGTAGACATGAACGGTCTGCGAGAAATGGCCGATATGTTTCGCAATTGCCTCGGCTCGGCCGCGGTGGTGCTGGGGGCTGTGATCAACGAGAAGCCAGCTCTGGTAGCGACAGCTACGCCGGACCTGGTAGAGCAGGGAATTGATGCCGCCAAGTTAATCCAGGCAGTAGCCAAGGTCGTCGGGGGCGGCGGAGGAGGGCGGCCCACTATGGCCCAAGCGGGCGGCAAGGACGCCTCCAAACTGGATGAAGCATTGGCCCTGGTTCCCAAACTCGTCAAAGAAATGGCGAAAAGGGACTGAGCACCTGGGGCTCGTTTTCGAGGTCACTGATGCATAGAGCGCGACAACGAATCCCGGCCAGTAGGCGCAAAGGGGCCACATCGAATGTCATCTACCGCTCGATCTTGCACATCGGAGATGAATGGGTGCGCGCTCTGCTGGTGGAAGTGCGCCCCGAGAACGTTCTCACCATAGGGGTCGGCAAGGAACGCCGCATTGACCGGGGGCCGGCGATAAAAGCAGCAACCCTGGCCTCGGTGTGTGAGGATGCTCTGCGACGAGCAGAGGACATGACAGAGCGCACTGTAGGATATCTTGTGGTGCCCGATGAGGCGATAGTCAGCATCCCTGGGCTGTATGTGCATAGCGTAATAGGCAGGGTACAGATGGTGCGCTCGCAGCCCGAAAGGGAGATAGGTCAACGGGAACTGCTGCGCCTGCTTTCCCGTCTTTATGATACTACCGAGCATCTGGCTGCTGTCGCCACTGTCCACAAGTCAGGTTCAGCATCTACGGTTTCTTCTTCATCTTTCGAGTTCCTACAGGCGAAGGTTATCGAGATGCGGGTGGATGGATATGAAGTGACCATGCCTATCCGCTTTCGAGGAAGCAAACTGGAGGCAGCAGCCGTTGCACTCTTTGCCGAGGCTCCTTTTATGGATGAGCTTCGTCTGCTGATGACCTACCTGGAATTGGCGCCGACGGCGGTCGCTACATCCTGGGCCATTGCCTCCTGTATGAACGAGCAAGAAGCCCTTGGTTTAGTGCTGGATAGCCACGAGACCACACTCTTTCTGCTGCGGCGAGGGACAGTTGTCGCCCTGGAGCGTTGTGCTTTCGGCGGCGAAGAGTTGGCCAGGGATCTGGCGGTGGCCTTGGGCCTGCCCCGCTTCCGCACGGATGCCCTTCAAGATGCTCATCGTCAAGGCGAACTCGACGAAAAGCAGATCGGCCAACTCGAAGAGGGGATGAGGTATAGTGCCCGACAGTGGCTGCAATCCCTAAACGGAGCTTTGAGCCGAATAGCGGAGCAGAATCCTCTACCACATCGCCTCTGCTTTTGGGAGATGTTCCCTGGCTTCCCTGCTTTGGAGCAAATCTTGCGCGGCTGGATGGAGACCTGGCCTCTGGATCGCTTTCCCGTTGTGCGTAAGGTGGGCCTTAAGGACATTCCCGGCATCAGCGAGCGAACAGGTGTGGCGGGAGGGGATCGTGGTATCTCACATGACCCAGAGGATGCAGCCGCTTTCGCGCTCGCCCATTATGCAGGAGGACTGCAGGAAGCTCTGCGACCTTTGGATGACTTGTTCTATCGAGCTGCCACAAGCGCCCGTCATGGCGCCTGGTTCGGCTAGGGATATGAGGCAGTGAGGGGTTTTCTTTGCAGCAAATTATCTATGTTGAGCATACGGATAACATAGCGACGATTCGCGAGAAACTAGAGCGTGCGCAAGCCAGCGAAGTCCTCCTGGTTGTGCCGTCGCGTTATCCAGTTTTGCGCGACCTGGTTAATCTAAAGCTGTTGAAACGTTATGCGCAGCATCTCGCTATTGATCTGGCTCTCGTGGTCAAGGACAGGCCAACGCAGGTTCTAGCGAAAGAGGTGGGATTTGTCCTCCTGCCCAACGTGGACAAGGGTCGCCAGATCAGCCTGCATGGTAGCGCCTTGGCTCGCCAAGCAGCCCGGCAAGGGGCTGTGCCCGCCGTTACGGGGGGAGCAGCGCAGCGAGCTTCTCCTTTTGCCTCTGTTTCGGCGGGCCAGAGCAGTCTCCTGAGCAGGGTGCTGACTTTGCTTTTCCTGTTAGGAGCGGCGGCGTTGTTGGCGGCGGGCTTTGTCTATATAGTGCTGCCGTCGGCATCCGTGACCCTGGTCCCTGCTGTGGAGCCGGTCGAGGCGGCGATGGATATTGTGGCCATTCCAGGACTTGCGGATATTGATTACGGCAAGGGCCACATCCCCGCTACTATCATCTCTGTCACGCTTGATGCCAAGGCGGAAACACCGGCCACTGCTAAGCGAGACATCCCCGATACCCACGCGGAAGGCACCGTTGTCTTTGCCAACAAGACGAAAGAGTCTGTCACTGTGCCAAAGGGCACGATTATACGAACGACTGCGGGGAATCCCATACGCTTCTACACGGTCACAGAGGTGAAATTGCCTCCCACCTGGGGCGCGCACGAACGTGTAGGCATCATCTCCATGGAGCCTGGGCCGGCGGGCAACGTTAAGCGTCTGACCATCAGCGAGGTCGAGGGCGAGCTTTCTTTCCAGGTGGATGTGATCAACGATGAACCCACGCGAGGCGGTGGCCTCAAGCGGGTGAGCGTGGTCAGCGGGGAGGATATGGGGCGTGTGAAAAACAGCTTATTGGCGCGCCTGCAACAAGATGCGTATAACAAGCTGCAAACCAGGCTGGCGGCGACAGAGTTCATCCCCGCCGATACGGTCACGGTGGCCATCGCCGAGGAGAAGTACGACAAGGAAGTGGGAGACGTTGCCGACAGCATAGGGTTGCAACTGCGTATTCGCGCGTCAGGAACAGTGGTCGGCAGCGAGGAGGCGAACACCCTGATCTTGCGGCTGCTGGAAAGGCAGTTGCGTGAGGGCTATTCGCT
>Ga0129297_10000829_pt1 | contig 15352 bp, 14 predicted proteins | sample I18A1metaG_FD_94708 | JGI IMG/M metagenome (GOLD analysis project Ga0129297, IMG submission 94708) | Lake sediment bacterial and archeal communities from Gulf of Boni, Indonesia to study Microbial Dark Matter (Phase II) - ​I18A1 metaG | ecosystem: Environmental > Aquatic > Freshwater > Lake >... | reverse complement strand
GATAGGACCAAGCAGCCTGGTCCCACGAAGCCGGCGAAACGACCTCTTACGCCTCCCCAGATGCTCAAGCTTAGAGACGTGGACATCGTCGTAATCCAAGACAGATGCAAGGGATGCTCGTTCTGCATAGAGTTCTGTCCAAGAGACATCCTCGAGCCAGATGCCAAGCTCAACGTCAGAGGAGTTCACGCGCCACGAGTCAAAGACTCCGCCCTGTGTGTCGGGTGTGGCGTATGTGAAGAACTCTGTCCAGATTTCGCCATCTTCCTAGTGGACAAGAGGGAGAAACGCTGAGGAGAGACGTCCTAACAGGCGCATACTTCGCACTCGGAGATGTCGCCTGCGCCGAGGGCGCGTTAGCCGCAGGTTGCAGATTCTTCGCTGGTTACCCGATCACGCCGGCGACCGAGGTTGCTGAGCACATGTCGAGGAGACTGCCCGAGGTTGGAGGCGTCTTCCTTCAGATGGAAGATGAGATCGCCTCAATGGCAGCGGTGATCGGTGCGTCCTATGCCGGCATCAAGTCGATGACAGCGACATCAGGCCCAGGTTTCAGTCTGATGCAGGAGAACATAGGGCTCGCCGTAATGACCGAGACTCCTTGCGTCGTGGTGGATGTGATGCGAGCGGGACCGAGTACAGGTCAACCCACGAAGACAAGTCAGCAAGATGTCATGCAGGCGAAGTGGGGATCACATGGAGACTACGAAGTGATTGCGCTCACACCCTCGTCTGTCCAAGAGATGTTCGATCTGACGATTGAGGCATTCAACCTCTCAGAAACATACAGATGCCCAGTCTTCATAATGACGGACGAGATCGTCGGTCACCTGATGGAACGACTGAACATTCCGGAGCCTGAGAAGATACAGCTGGTTGAAAGAAAACGTCCCACTTCACCGCCGTCCGAATACTTGCCGTTCCGAGCCGGGGAAGACCTTGTCCCTGAAATGGCTACTTTCGGTGAAGGCTACAGGTTCTATGCCACGGGGCTCACACATGATGAGACTGGGCATCCACAGACGGATAGCCCGGACGAGCATGCGAAGCTCGTACAGAGACTCTGCGACAAGATCCGCAAGAACGCCGGAAAGATAGTGAAGGTCGAACGTGTCTTCTTGGATGATGCCGACGTGTGCGTCATCGCGTATGGCAGTGTTGCGAGGTCCGCGCTCTCAGCTGTTGTCGAAGGACGCGAGAGAGGCGCCAAGATCGGCCTCCTAAGGCTTGTCACACTTTGGCCTTTTCCAGAAGAGGCAGTCGAGCAAGTAGCTGAGCAGGTCGATCGAATCGTCGTACCTGAGATGAACTATGGACAGCTTGTTCGCGAAGTAGAGAGATGCGCGGGTCGCAAGAAGGTAACATTCTTGCCGAAACTCGGAGATGCATTGCATACGCCCGGTGAGATCATGGCCCATGTGCTGCACTAGATCATGCGAGTGACCTATCGTGTCGACGGCCTACCATCCGCTTGAAGATTACACGAGAAGGGGCATGATACCCCACATATGGTGTAACGGTTGCGGCGACGGAGTCATACTCGGTGAGTTCCTGAGAGCTCTCGACGAAATGAAATACGACATGAACAAGCTCGTCGTCGTATCTGGAATCGGCTGCATTGGAAGAATATCCGGATACACCCACACGGATTCATTTCACACAACGCACGGTCGCCCGTTGGCTCTTGCTGTAGGACTGAAGGCGGCAAGGCCAGACCTGAAACCTATCGTGATCAGCGGAGACGGCGATCTATTCGCGATAGGCGGAAATCACTTCATCCACGCAGCCAGAAGAAACCTCGATACAACTGTAATCTGTTCTAACAACTTCAACTACGGCATGACCGGTGGTCAATCCGGCCCGACAACTCCCATTGATGCATACACAACGACCACCAGATACGGCAACATCGAGCATCCCTTCAACCTAGTTCATCTTGCTGCCGCTTCCGGAGCGATCTACGTCGCACGCTGGACGGCCATCCACGTCAAACGAATAAGGGAATCTATCAAGAAAGCCGTCAACAAGAAAGGCTTCAGCTTCATCGAAGTCATAACTCCATGCCCAGAGGAATACGGACGGAGGAACAAGATTCCTGATCCAATTGAGAACATGAAATGGCTCAGAGAAGTCAGTGTAGTCAGGTCCTTCATCGACCCGATCGAAGCCGTTGTTCAGCCTGACAAGATCGTTGTAGGGGAATTTGTCGACATCGAAAAGCCCGAATTCAGTGATCTCCTGTGGGAGAAGACGCGCTCAATCCAAGCAATGCTCGAGAAAGAGGGAAAGGTCACGAATGTCACGATTTGAGATCAGAATCGCTGGGATGGGAGGTCAGGGGATAGTCACAGCTGCGGTGATGATCGGAAGAGCTGCCTCAATATTCGGCGGCAAGAACGTGACACTGACTCAGTCCTACGGTCCCGAGTCTAGAGGGGGAGCCTCCAAGGCTGAAGTCATTGTTTCTGACGAACCGATAGACTACCCAAAGATCAGGAAACCGAACCTCGTGGCGATCATGTCTCAGGAGGCCTACCGGAAGAATATCACCGACCTGAACCATGACGCAATCCTCATAGTGGACCCTGACATGATCCAAGAGAACCAGTCCAACCACATCTCAAGGATCTACCGCGTGCCGGCAACGCGAATGGCCGAGCAGTTGGGTAGACGAATAGTTGCCAACACGGTGATGGTTGGCGCAATAGTTGGCCTAACGAACATAATGGACATTCCATCCGTTGAGAAGGCAATCTCGAAGTACACGCCACGGGGAACTGAGGAATTGAATCTCAGGGCCTTCAAGAGTGGTTACGAGTTCGTGGGCAAGCTACTTCGGGAACAGACCGTCACTGCGTAGCAAGCGTGATAAGCTGGCGACACGTTCACGAACCCGAGTAGATCTTGGACCGAGATGTAGGTCCCGCCAAGATTGGCGTCTACGTTTGCCACTGTGGTCTGAACATAGCCGGCACGCTGGACTGCGAAACCCTCACCAAGCATGTGTCGGACCTTCCAGACGTTCAAGTCGCCCGCGACTACAGGTATATGTGCGCTGACCCCGGCCAAGCTCTCATAAAGAAGGACATCAAGGAGCTCGGACTCAACCGGATTGTTGTTGCAGCATGTTCACCGCGTATGCATGAACCCACCTTCAGGAAATGCGTTTCCGACGCAGGATTGAACCCTTACCTCTTTGAGATGGCGAACATTCGAGAGCATTGCTCGTGGTGTCACCCCCACGCCAAAGACCTTGCGAATGAGAAAGCGAAAGATCTCATCGCTTCGGCACTCGCGAAAGCGCGACATCTCAGGCCTCTCGAAGAGATCGAGGTCGCCGTAGAACAGCGTGCACTCGTGATCGGTGGCGGTGTCTCTGGAATACAGGCGGCGCTTGATCTATCAGATATCGGGTTTGAAGTCTACCTCGTTGAGAGGGAACCGAGCATAGGCGGAAGGATGGCACAGCTTGACAAGACGTTCCCGACGTTGGATTGTTCAATCTGCATTCTGGGCCCATTGATGGTGGAGGTTTCACGCCGTCCCAACGTCAAGCTTCTTGCATACTCGGAGGTCGAGCGGGTTGATGGATACGTAGGTAACTTCAAGGTCACACTTCTTCGACGACCGCAGTACGTGGACCCGAGCAAATGCAATGCTTGCGGCGAGTGTGCGATAGTATGCCCCGTCGAGGTGCCCAGCGAGTTCGAGGCTGGACTTGGGTGGCGCAAGGCGATCTACACACCGTTCCCTCAAGCGGTACCGCCCTCGTATGTGCTAGACGATAGGAACTGTCTGGGTGTAGTTCCCCTAGCCTGCTCAAAATGCAAAGAGGCCTGTGACAAATCTGGAGCCCAAGCCATCAACTATGACGCGCGCCCCGACATTGTCGAGTTCAAAGTTGGCACAATCATCGTCGCAACAGGCTACGACCTCTTAGACGCAGCGGAAGTCAAGGAGTACGGATATGGCACCTACCCCAATGTGATGACCTGTCTTGAACTCGAGAGGATGATCAACGCTGCCGGTCCGACCGGAGGCAAAGTGATTCGTCCTTCCGACGGGACCACACCGAAACATGTAGCTTTCATTCAGTGCGTGGGCTCAAGGGACGAGAGATGGAGAAGCTACTGCTCTGGTTTCTGTTGCATGTACACGATCAAGAATGCGATTCTCCTGAAGGATCACTACCCAGACATCCAGATTCACATCTTCTATGTGGACATGCGAACGACCTTCAAGGGATACGAGGAGTTCTATCGTAGAGCGCGAGAGCTGGGAGTCAAGTTCATTCGGGGCAAACCGGCAGAAGTTATGGAGGACCCTGCGACCGGCAATCTTGTGGTGTGTTCTGAGAACCAGCTGACCGGCAAAGCGATGAGTCTAGAAACTGACCTTGTTGTGCTGTCGCAGTCGGCTGTACCTCGAGTTGGGACCGACAAGCTGACTAGGGCGTTGAACATCACGACCGACACGTCTGGCTTCCTTCTGGAGGCCCATCCGAAACTCAAACCCATAGACACAACCACCAGCGGAATCTTCATCTGCGGTTCCGCCCAAGGACCGAAGGACATACCGTTCAGCGTGGCGCAGGGAAGCGCTGCAGCGGCTAGAGCAGCACGAATTCTTTCCAAGGACAAGTGGCCGATAGAACCTATCGTTGCGTCGGTTTCTAGAGAGCTCTGCATTCGCGGCCGAGATCTCAAGGCTGGATGCCAGATCTGCACCACGAGATGCCCATTTCAAGCAATCACCATCTCTGAGGGACAGACTGCGATGGTGAACCCGGCCAAATGCCAAGGCTGCGGGACCTGCGTCGCCGAGTGCCCACACAATGCCATAACGCAAATGCATTTCACAGACGAGCAGATCGCGTCGCAGATCCGAGAACTTCTCAGACACGAGCCTGAGAAGAAGATCCTAGCATTCCTCTGCAACTGGTGCAGCTACGCGGGCGCGGATCTTGCTGGAACAAGTAGGTTCGAGTATCCGGCGAACGTGAGGACTGTGAGAGTCATGTGCTCCGGACGCGTGGACAGGGACTTCGTGATGACAGCGTTCATGATGGGCGCGGGCATGGTGCTCGTCTCGGGATGCAGACTAACAGACATAGGAAATGACTGCCACTACATCTCCGGAAACGTATGGGCAAAGAAGCGCGTTGAATCTCTCAAACGTGTTCTCGAAGGGATGGGCATAAGCGGAGAAAGACTGAGGCTCGAGTGGATCTCTGCTGCGGAAGGGCAGAAGTTCGCTGAACTCATCCGTGACATGGACAAGAGACTCGAGGCACTCGGAAGCGACAGGATTCGAGAAGAGAATACTAGGGCGAAACCTAACCTCGAAAGGATGCTCCGACACACGATGGCACGTCAGCAAGTGGTGCCTGCAAAGGTCGAGTGAGAAGGCAGTAATATTGAGCAGCATAGGAACTCTGACCAAGCTCATAGAGGACGAGAACTATCGCAAGAAGCTGACGATGTGCTATCAGTGTGGCATGTGCACAGGAGGCTGCCCCGTCGCCCACGTGAACTCGGAGTATAACCCCAGACGCATAGTCGAGTCAGTGATTCTGGGACAACACGCAGAGATCCTCCGCTCAGAACTCATCTGGCTTTGCACGTCTTGCCACTCTTGCTTGGAGAGGTGCCCGCAGAGAATCGAGGTTTCCGAACTACTCGTCGAGCTGAGAAACCTCGCAGCCAAGACGGACAATGTGCCAAGACCGCTCTTGGAACGCGCAAAGAGGATCGCTGAGACCGGGCAGTCGACCCCGACCTCAAAGGCTAGCATGACATGGAGGGAGAAACTGCACTTGCCTCCGATGGCACCTGTGAACATCGAGGAAATCCAAGCAATCCTGCAACACGCTGATTTCCCTTGTTGGGTGGACCGAGCGAGGAGCCAGACATATGGGGCAAGGAAATAGCTACGCTTGGTTCCCCGGCTGCTGGGTCTCCAACCGGATGCCCTACATCGAAGCCGCAGATAGGAAAGTGCTCGGCGCGTTCGGCATCGAGCTGTTCGAGATGAAAGGTGCGAGCTGCTGCCCTGAGCCATATGCAGTTCTGGGACTCGGAAGAGAAGCTTGGCTTGGTCTGGCGTCTCGAAACCTCTCGATCGCGGAGGAGATGAAACGCGACATTCTCACGCCTTGTCCTGGATGCTATAACACGCTAAAGACCGTCAGCACTGGCTTGAGAAGTGATGTATCTCAGCGAGAGAGAGCCAAGGATCTACTTTCGAAGATCGGACGCGAACTAAGGGTAGAAGTGAATGTGGAACACACGCTCAATCTACTGCACAAACAGGTGGGACTCGAAAAGATCGCCACTTCGATCAAGCATCCTCTATTAGGCCTGAAGGTGGCGATCCACTATGGGTGTCACCTTCTGAGGCCTAGCAGAGTCACTGGCATAGATGATCCAGAGAACCCCCGAATGCTCGACGAACTCGTGAACATAACGGGCGCCGAGAGTGTGCCATACTTGAGGAAGTCCTTGTGCTGCGGAGGCCCCCTGAGCTCCGTAGATGAGGACGGATCATACGCGATAGCGCGAGAGAAGCTACTGAACGTAAAGCGGGCTGGCGCTGACTGTCTGGTTGTCGCATGTCCAGCGTGTATGATACAGTTCGATTCAAACCAACGTTCGATCGGAGAAGCCTTCAAGGAGTCGTATGAGATCCCGGTGTTCTATCACACGGAGCTGCTGTGTTTGGCAATGGGAATACCTCCGAAGGAGATAGGGTTCTCTCATAGCGTGAAGACTGATGCAGTTCTAGAGAAGCTTGGCACTCGCGCCCCGCGGAATCGCTGACAGAGCGAAGAATTGATCCGACACTGATACATGACCAAGATGTTGGCACACGCAAAGTCTGGCATGTTCCTCTTAGCGCTCTGAGGGAGGCTGCTCCGAATGATCCTTGTCGACACTGACTGGCAGTACCATGGCCTCAAAGTTGTGCGGATTGAAAATGAGTTCATTCGGGTCGATGTGCTTCCCGAACTTGGAGGGAAGATCTACAACTTCGTTCACCGTCCGTCCGATCGAAATCTGCTCTGGCACAACCCGCATATTCCTCCCGCACGACAACACTTCGGCGCGAGCTTCGACAACGTGTGGTCAGGCGGATGGGACGAGATAATACCGAACGATCCACCGACGCCGACAAGCGACAGTGAGGTATTGCCTGATCACGGTGAGGTATGGTCACAACCGACTGAATGGAAGATCATTAGAAAGAATGACTCGGGCGCGACCGTTCGATTTGTCAACTACGGTCGCGTACTCCCCACAGTATTCGAGAAGACCATCTCCCTAGAATCCAACCAATCCTTCTTGACCGTGAGATACAGCTACGTCAACCGAGGACCTAGACCGATTGACTTCCTGTGGACGATCCACCCGGCACTGAGGGTCTCGACAGGAACGTGGCTTGATGTTCCCGCTAGTCACGGGATCGTTGACCCGTGGCGCACAGACCGGTTCGAGGCGGGAAGCGAATACGAGTGGCCGTACGCAGTCGACCGTGAGAAGCAGAAGGTGGATCTACGCAAGGTGCCTCCTCCAGACTCCAATGTCGCCGACTTCCACTATCTCCCAGACATATCGGAAGGCTGGTATGCGGTGACAGACGCCGAAGCGAGGGTCGGGTTTGGTCTCGTCTTTCCGACGAGGGTTTTTCCTCATCTGTGGCTGTTCCGAGCATTGGGCGGTTGGCGTGGGCTGCACACATTGATCCTTGAGGCGTCGACTGGTTATCCGAATGATCTCTCCGTCGCTCGGAAGACGCATCATTGTGGACACCTAGAGCCAGGCGGGAAGATAGAGGCAGAAGTGAGAGCCGTTGTCTACAGCGGGCTTAGGTCAGTCGAACGGATCGAGCCCGATGGGAGCGTCATTCCGCGAGAATGACCTGCTTGGTCTCCAAGACCATGACCAGAATGAGTGTGAGAGAGAAGAAACAAGTAATATTACGCGACTCTGGCTTGAACAGATCCTCTCCGCAAAGGCGAAGAACCACAGGATCATCCAGGACAGTCATTCATGTTGCTTGGAACTGCGTTCAACGTCAGCGCAATCGTGATTGGAACACTGGTTGGGCTCGCGATAAGACGGAGACTGCCTGAGAGAATGAATTCGATCGCGGTTCAGGCGCTTGGGCTTGTGACGGCTCTCATCGGCGTCAAGATGATGATAACGACGGAGAATCTTCTGATCGTCCTTGTCAGTATGGTGATCGGAGGAGTTGTCGGAGAACTTCTCGGCGTCGAGGCACGACTTGAGGGGTTTGGAGCCAAGGTCGAAGCGAAGTTCAGTAAGGAAGGTGGAACATTCGCGAAAGCATTCGTCACATCGAGTCTACTGTATTGCGTGGGCCCCATGGCGATCATAGGCTCACTCCAAGACGGACTGACAGGAGATTTCACGATCCTACTCACGAAGTCGGGACTCGATGGAGTGGCTTCGATCGCGTTCGCCTCCACGCTCGGGGTCGGGGTTCTGTTCTCTGCAGTACCTGTCGCTCTGTATCAGGGAGCTATCACGATCGGAGCGTCGATGCTCGAACCATATCTTACTTCAAGAATGATCAATGAGATGACTGCAATAGGTGGACTCCTGATAGTGGGTATCGCGCTGAACATCCTTCAAGTCGCAAGGATCAAAGTCGGCAACCTACTACCAGCCATTCTCGTCATAGCCATGCTGTCATCCTTGCCATAACAGCATCTGAGGCTTGATGTGGAACTGTAAACAACAAATGGTCAAGTTGTAGCGCAACTGTAACATATACGAGAGCATTTCTTGAAAGTCCGCATTCTAGCACATGCACGAGGCGACTCAAAAGGGTGGATTCAAATCCAAACGGCCACACTAATGATGGTCTCTCTAGATTCCTGTTTCTTGATCAATGTATCTTGGATAGGAGAGCTTGTTCTCATAGAACTTGTAGGCAGCGAGTTGATTCCCGTTCTGAATGCTCGAGCCTTCTGCATTGAACTATAGTGCTCCCTCCACCGGGATCCGATTTTCTAGCTGATCTCTCCGCTAAGGTACGCTCGTGTCTTCTGCTCGGCAGGGTTCGTGAAAACCTGCTCCGCGGGTCCTTGTTCGACCAACTCACCAAGGTATAGGAAGATTACATAGTCAGCGATTCTCCGGGCTTGGCGCAGTATATGACTCACGAAGACAACCGTGTAGTCTTTCTTCAGGGCAGCAAGCTGTTGCTCTATATGGCGCGCGGAAATTGGGTCGAGCGCAGAAGTGGGCTCGTCGCATAGCAGGACCTCAGGTTCGACCGCTAGCGCTCTAGCCAAGCACAACCTCTGCTGTTGTCCTGCGGAGAGCCGGGACGCTGGTGCCCTGAGTCTACTACTGACCTCGTCCCACAGGCCTGCTGCCCGGAGACACTGCTCAACAATCTGACCCAGTCTATTTCCGTCACTTACTCCGTGGATTCTGGGGCCGTAGCTTACGTTGTCGTAGATGGACATTGGGAGAGGGTTAGGTCTCTGAGCTATGAGCCCCATCCTCTTTCTGATGTCAGTCACGTCGACACTTCTGTCGAATATGTTGACACCGTCGACCAATACTTGTCCTGAGACTTCAACTCCGTCGTGCAGCTCCAGCAGCCTACAGAGGCTTCTCAGAAGGGTCGTCTTTCCGCATCCAGAGGGTCCGATTATGGCGGTTATTCGCTTCTCCGGGATTTCTGCAACTATGTCCTTTAGAACGTGGTGCTCTTCGTAGTAGACGTTGAGCTTCTCAATCCTTATGTGAGGTTTGAGAATCAATCCAGTCACTACCTTATCAAGTGCTTCGCAAACGTCCTCGTCAGAAGTCTAGAGGAAATACTCAACGCGAGCACTATGAGCAGGAGGATGGCTGCAGAAGCGTATGCTCTCTGTTGAACCTCAGGAAACGGAACCCCGAGCTGGAAGAAGACCGCCAAGGGAAGCGAGGCGACCGGATCGAAGAGAGAGCGAGGAATGCTGTCAGTATATCCAGCAGTGAAGAGTATGGACGCGGCGTCTCCGATGGCTCTACCAAGTGCCAGTAAGACCGCTGTCGCGATTCCCGGCAAGGCTTGTCGAGCTATCACATTCAAAGTCGTCTCCACCTTGGTCGCACCCAACGCATACGACGCTTCCTTCACGTGAAAGGGAACCATGTTGATCACTTCGTCAATGGCTCTAGTCATGATCGGAATCTCCAGCAGCGTCAACGCCAGTATCCCTCCCAGTAGTGATGCTCTCATGCCCACATAGACCATGATCGTGAAGCCGAACGCGCCGAATATTATCGACGGAACGCTCCACAAGACATCCAAAGATTGCCGCGTGAAGCTCGCGAGTCTCGATCGACCAGCGTACTCGTGCAGATACACGGCGACCGGAAAACCAACGAGAAAGGCTAGGAGAGTCGCACCGGCCGTGAGATATAGCGAGCCAACTATGGCGTTCAGTATTCCGCCTTCCTTCCCAAGATAGTATCCTCCCTTGGGAAGTTGAGTGAGCATCGAGATGCTCAGTGCGGGCATGCCCTTGAACAGGACGATTATGAGAACAGCCAGTAGGGTTGCCACAACGCCGACAGAGGAGACTATCATCAATGTCTTGAATAGAGTCTCTTCGAGTCTTCGCTTATCCAATCGAATAACTCCTTCTGATCCTTGCCAAGACAACCGCTGCAACGAGACTGAATGCTAGAACGACAAGTAGCAGCAAGAACGCTGCGAGCATCAGTGCGGAATCATACATTGGTATGGACATCATCTCGCCGTAGTTGTTGGCTATGAGAGCAGGTATCGGGTAGGCGGGGTCAAAGAGTGAAGATGGAATCTTGGCGACGTTTCCGGCAACCATGAGCACCGCCATTGTTTCCCCGAACGCTCGGCCGAAACCTAGAGTGACTGCCACTATCATCCCGGGAAGGCCCTGACGTAGCACGACATGTCTAACCGTCTGCCATTTTGTGGCTCCAAGAGCAAAAGATGCCTCTCGAACGTCTTGTGGCACGGCTCTGATGACTTCCTCGGAGATGGCAACTATTATCGGCAGCACCATTATGGCGAGTACCGTGCCTCCTGCGAGGACCGTATATCCGGTGGTCGTCACTCCGACCCGAGGTGCCAAGTAGTCTCGAATGAACGGCACCACAATCAAGACTCCCCACAGTCCATACACGACCGACGGTATCGCGGCAAGCAAATCTATCATAGGTTTCACGACCGCTCGAACCTTGCCCACAGAATACTCCGACAGATAGACGGCCGTGAGGAGACCCGGCGGTGCGGATAGAATCATGGCCAAGAGCGTTACCCATATTGTGCCCATGATGAATGGATAGAATCCGAACTTGCCTTCCCAAGGATGCCACGACGAGGAAAAAAGCAGGTCACTCAATGGTTGGGTAGTCAAGATCGGAATCGATCTCTGAAGAAGCCCTAGCGCAATTGCCAGAGTGATTAGGGTCAGCACAACAGTAGCCGATAACATTAGCTTGCCTGCAAGGACTTCCGTGAGCCTTCTAGTGTTCATGTCATTCTTCCAGCTTCTTCAGCTGGTCATCGATCAGATAGCTCGGCAGTGGCACGTATCCACCTTCCTCGACGAACTTCTGACCTTCTGTGAGGATCCATTTCACAAACTCCTTGGTTATGCCAGTGAACCTGTCCTTCGTGACAAGGTGAAGATTCCTCGCGGGCGGCGACGGGTAGACTCCTTGCGCGATTGCGGTAAGTATTCTGTCCTTTGTGCTGTAGAAATCCTCGTCTGGATCGATTCGTCCGTTCTCTCCGACGTCGATTGGAATTATCCCTATTCCTTCAATTTGTTGCCTTGTCTTCATGTCGTACGCGTAGCCTATGTTGTTGTAGCCTATTCCTAGGCGATCTTTTCCAACTGCCTCCAAGACTCCGGGGTCACCGTAGACACCAGTGCCTTGCAGGTCTTCCTGTTTTTTCCCGAGGTACTTTGCCCAAGTCTCTGCGGCGCCACAAGCATCTGACCTTGTGTAGATGTGGATTTCGTCGGTCACGTCGGTTCTTCCGACAGCGTCTCCCCAAGTGGTCACATTGCCAGCGATGAAGATGTTGTAGAACATCTGCCTCGTGAACCCTTTTGCAAGAAGGTCATTCAAGACCGGGTTGTCCTTGTTCACAGTCGCAACCACCGCGTCCTTGGTGACCGCGACGTAGAATGCGCCTCTCTCTAGTTCGTCCTGGTAAATGTCTCTTGACACCATTCCTATGTCTACTAGACCGGCGAGGGCGTCAGCCATTCCTTTGCCTGCGCCGCCGGCGGACACCTCGATCCTAATGTTTGGATGTATCTTCTGATACTCTTCAGCCCACTTGACCATCATTGGATAGAGCGCCCATGCTCCTGACACTCTTATGGTCTCTTGCGGTTCGCTCGAAATGCCTTGATATGCGAACGCACCGATTGCCGAGAGAATGATCACCGCGGCAAGGATTGCGGTCACTCGTGTGAGGCGGACCACCAATACTCCACCAACAGTCCGCCAATACCAATATAAACCACTATTCAAGACTAGCGGCAATACAATGTGCATAGACATGGAACATGTGTTGATAATCGAGGAGTCTGGCGTCACAGCCAAAGGGTATCGTCATCGAACCACGATACCCCGTCGAGTCTTTCGGTTCCTCAAACTGAAAGACAAGGACGTGCTTCGTTGGATTGTCACAAAAGATGGGACAGTCACTGTGAGAAGAGTCACGTAGCAGAACAGATCTCCAGTCATCACGGAAAGTCGCTGTGCTAGGTTCCCGGTGCCCCTTGGAACTACAGGTCTCGTCGTCTTCTCTTCCAGCAACGCCAAGCAGTTCCAACTGCGAGCGCGGGCGGCAGGATGTAGATCGCAGTGGACATGACGGCAGCGACCGCAAAGGCGGCTACGGAGGCAAGGTCACCTCCACCGAGCGCTGTGAACACCGCGTCCGTGACATGTATCGTCCCAACCAGTGGAAGAAGCAGGACTCGGAAGATCGCCTGCAGCGTCGGGTTGGGAGCTATGGCTTGAGCGATCGGTGGAGACCAGAGGTAGTAGAAGCTATTCCACCAATCAACGACAACCCTGCCCGTCGGCGTAGACCCGATTTGATGGTCACGCACATATCGCATGTACGCAACCTCAACGCTCGACCCAGACCCATAAGCCGCAGTCGCGATGAAGCAGTCGCCAGGGAGGAGGCAATTCCTAGTAAACTCTACGATCTTACCGTCTTCGCATTTCTTTCCGGATTCGCATTTAGGAGAACCCGGATACAGTTGTATACCGCACCATACCTTACAGATCTCGCCTTCACCACTGCAGCCGTCGGGAGTGCAACCCTCTCCACTTTTTACATAACAAAGCTTGCCCTCAACGAGTTGGCAGTCCTTCCACACTCCGCAATAATTCCCAATCTCTGCCTCGCAATACTCAGAACAACCATGCACACCCACTTTCTCGCAGGGTTCGCAGGTTTCAGGCTGTGCAGTTGGGGTAGGGCAGTCTTCCGTTTCCGGGATCCATAGCCCGTTCTGGCATGTCCTAGACACCTTCGGGGTTCCGTCGGGGCACTTTTCCACAACCTCGACCTTGCCTTCAGGATAACACAAAGGACAGACCTTTGCCTCCGGAACCCACACACCATTCTTGCATACGTTCTGTAGTGCCACATTGGCTCCGTCGGGGCACATCTGCAGAACCTGCGTCGAGCCTTCGGGAGAGCATTGAGGACAGGAATACTTGGATAGAACCCACACTCCGTTCTGGCATACGTTCTCTTCCATCACGTTGACGTTGTCGGGGCACATCTTCAGAACCTGCGTCGAGCCTTCCGGAGAGCATCTAGGACAGGCTTGGTATTCTACGACCCAGCTGCCAAACACACAGATCTGGCGGATCCTCCAAGTCTTAGCGTCCGAGCAGTACTCGAGAACCTGCGAGGCGCCTTCAGGACAGCTCGGCTGCCCGTAGACGCATTGCCCGTTCACGCAACGGTAACCTGAACCATATGCCTGCTGGCACTCCCAATCGCTAGTGCATCCTGATCTGACGCATTGCCCGTTCACGCAGACATATCCAGGCCCGTACATCTTCTCGCAGTCCTTGTCCTTCATGCATCCGCTACTCGGACGCACGTAGGTGGAGGCTTGGGAACCCCAACCCCATCCGACTGGAGAGAACACATCTCGCTCCGCATAGGCGACATCCGTCCCAACCGAGACCAGAAGAATGACTAGGATCACAGCAGCGAACAGCGCAGGACTCACGCGGGCAGAAAACAACGATGTCTCCGCTGAGAATGCGAAATCGTGGCGAGAGAATAAAAAGCTTGGCACAGTGACCTATCGAGCGCCTTCCGAAGAACGAATCCTAGTCAGGCCTTGCGGCCTCGAGTAATAAGCGACCAATTGATCCCCATGCGAGTGACGGGATAGGTTGCATTGGCGCTGGGGTTTTGAACCCTGTTGGGTATGGAAACCTCCCGACGCAGATTCGTCTGTACAAACATCGGTTCGGACCCCAGCGGATCTCAGTGACTAGAAGATCAGTGAATATGCTCACTGTGCAATGAGCACCTTGTTCAGCTCCAGAATCGTGAGCACTGATCCCAGCGAAAGGTACTGCAAGATTCGTCTCATCTTTGATCTAGAAACGCTATGTGATGAGGAAGCCGTCCGAGTCGAGACAGGTTCCTCGAGAGGTATCTTTTCCTTTGGCGCATCCACACGGTTCCAAACTTGTCCTCCAAGAGCTGCGTCAACGGAAATGTGTTCGTTGATTGTAACCCGTACCAGTTTCGTACCATCGGAGCGTTGTGTTACCATTTGAGTAACCGGTTCGGACGCACTCACGCTTGGAGCTTGTGAACTCACAATCGGAGTTGATCTTTGAGAAAGAGGTCTCTCTACGTAGGGGTGAGCTGCCCACAATCCAATTGTGAGCAGAGGCGTAACCAGCACTGGCGACTGAAAGAGATTAAGTAGGATCTCTTTCGTTCTCGTCTTCAAACTGGAGATTTCACGCCGTCTTGGTTTCCAATGCGCTAGAATCGATTGTTCATTGCCTGCAGCGTTCATGAGGGGTATGACTTGGACTGGACAAGTTGTCCGCCGACTGTGATCAAAATGTTGTTTGCATTTACCGTCTTCGTGAAGTAGTGAGTCCTGAGGTGGTAGAACACCTCGAACTTCTTTGGGATTGTCAGATGTACCCCGTTAAGATCCCGCTTGACTCGCACCTTTGAGGTGAATCTCGCAATCTTCCTCCACTGCTGAAGCGGTTCACCAGCGATGCCAATAGTATGGTGATCAAGCGCGTAGACATGTGCCTTG
>Ga0129297_10000826_pt1 | contig 15366 bp, 15 predicted proteins | sample I18A1metaG_FD_94708 | JGI IMG/M metagenome (GOLD analysis project Ga0129297, IMG submission 94708) | Lake sediment bacterial and archeal communities from Gulf of Boni, Indonesia to study Microbial Dark Matter (Phase II) - ​I18A1 metaG | ecosystem: Environmental > Aquatic > Freshwater > Lake >... | reverse complement strand
TATTGTGACAGCAAGTATCAGGTAAAAAATGATTCTCATTGCATCTAAAACAGTCAGGATTTCAGGGAACATTAGCCTTGCAATGAAGGCTATTGAACACGTTGCACCTAAAATTATTAGCGAACATGCAACGACTTTATTCATTAAATCACTCAGATATCTGAATAATTGATAGCCCTTCATTTAAGAGTCATGAATTTAGAATAAGAGACATGAATTTGGATTTCTGAAATTGATGCAATGTTAACAAAATCTCAGGTCTGGAGATGGACAGCATGGGAATCTGAAGTGACAAATTTCAACGAGATAAGTCACCAGAACGCGCGCGCTATTGATTCACCCAATTAGTTTTCAACAGAAAAAAAGGGAAGTCTGCGGGAGACGTTCCCTGATAAAAACTAACTCTCCCAAACGAGAGCAAATACCTCACCTCGGCCACTTTTAGGTGATTTCGGTTGCCGCCTGCCCATGCTTTGAAGGTTGTCTTGCTCATTTTACGTTTCCTCAGGAATATTAAGTTGTCCTTTTGGCAAACGTACTCGAAGCCTACTTCTAGCAGCGTTTTGATTTCATCGGGTTTAGCAACGACTTTAACCGTGAACCCATCGTTTGAGTCTTCAAATATCGTGCGTTCAATGTTGATGTATATTTCTGTGTTTTAAGTTCCTTGTAGCCTAGGAGATCTTTGACGTAATAGGGATCTTTAGTTTCATGGTAAAGCTGCGTAGATTTCCAGTGTCGGAAAGTGTGAAAGCTGATTTTGCGTAGGCGTGGGTTTTGAAGGTTAACAGCTAATCACTTCCGAGTTTTCTGGTAAGCGGATTTGAACGAGTTTATAAGACCAATACCGAACACTCTTAAGCTGTCATGTGGCAACAGACTCAGCGCACACGACATCCCCTGTCAGTGGATAAAGTGGAGTTAAAATGAAAGCATATAGAAAAAAGGAAAGAGGAGTAGTTAATGCAGCTTTTATTGGTTCAAGAATTAGCGCATGTGGGGCTCTGTTTTTTGGATCGATTTCGAACGCGAGTGAGTCTCTATCTTCTACGACTCAAGCCGTATATGGCACCCGCGACCATGAGTATCCCAAACACTATCACTACGAAAGGCCCAAGGATGTCAATGTCTCCCACGATCCAACCAGTTTCCCGTAGGTATAAGAAGAGTCCTGCAACCATTATTATTGCGCCGAGGAATAACGCAACGATTGCGACGCCATGTGGTAAGCCAAAGCATTCATCTCTCACTCGTCTTTCTTCCAAAGTTCCTAACTCCAATTATTGCTATACATTTGCTTCTATACTTTTTATAACTTGTGTAAGAAGCTTCGTTGCGTGCGCATCGGCACTGGTTGTTTCCAGAAAATTCTCTCTCACACGTGCGCGCGGGCAGGGTATATCAGTCTAGCGCGAGCTTTGGCGGTGGATTAAATTTGAATTCCTTCCTTTAATCCCAAATTATAGGACGGGCTTTTCAAACAGGGTAGTCACATTATTTCCACGTTTCCACATAACGAAGATTGACGAAGCTTATAAATAACCTACCGCGCGCGCTTCACTGGAGTTTTTGATAATAGACCTCCATGTAGCATTCACGGAAAAAATCAAAAAGTCCTGCAAAATCTTTAAAGTAAATCGTTTTCATTCGAGATTTCAAAGGATTAGGCTCTTGCGCTTTTGCGAATAGCTTCGAATTGACCTTATTTACAATAAGGATTTAAAATAATTTAGATCAAAAGATCAGAATAAGCTGAAAACATTAACTTTGTCCATAGCCCACTTTCGACCGAGGTCACGAGAGATACGAAGTTAACTCCTGATGTTTATTGCTCGCCTAGCACTTAAATTATGACGGTTCTCCTCCTAGGACAAACATCTGTTTTGGCAACGATTAGCGACCGCCGACCCTCGAATTCGACGCATCCATCGCGCGCTTTTGTAATACTGCAACAGCCGAAAGTGTTGGAAAGGGCTGATTAAATGCTAGCAACGCTGAAGGCACGAATATTGTTAGATTGGGTGGCTACTAACTAGAGTATTAGATCTGGAGAATTTTTCTCAGGGTTTGCGCTTGTAGGTTTGAACAGGAACCTTGAGTATCTGACTTTCCACCAAACATTCTCTTAAATAATCGTCCAAAGAAGCCGAAGGAACAACTTCCATTTTATAGTCTTTAGCATCTATTGAGTGCTCATAATTTTTCTGTGGGATGACTACTTTTTTGAAGCCCCACGCCTCAGCAGCTTTAATTTTCTCGTGAACTCCGCCAACAGCAGTTATGTGGATAGTTTCCCCGACGCCTAAGTTTATATCGCCAGTGACAGCCACGTCCTGTCTTACAGGTTTTCTTTCGATAAGCGAGCACAAAAGTATGGCCATTGTTACGCCTGCTGAGGGGCCATCTACACCGTAGGATTGAGAAAAATCGATATGTGTCAAATAGTCTTGGGCTATGTCTACACCGTATTTTTGGAGAATCACGCTTCTAACTTTGTCTATGCTGTCTGAGATGAAACTTTGACCCTTGGCCACTCCAGTCACCTTGTAATAGCCTTTAATGGGGTAATTTCTGGCAAGTTCCCTTTTCTTGACGAGTTGAGCTTTCACGTTCAGGACACTGCCAGTCATCTCTCCGCTGTATGGATCTTTGACAACAGCCAACCCGTACATTTGACCAAGTTTAACTCCCTCAGGTTTTATCTCCAAAAGTTTGCCTCTTTCGCTAATCTCATGCTCCAAAATTTGCCTTTGAATGGTTTTGCAATGCTCTTCTAGGGCTTCTAGCACATGTTTACGATTGACAACTTTGCACCCCTCATTTGCGGCAAGAGTTGCAGATGTCTTAATTATTGAAATGAGTGGTCTAAACTTTGTTGACAATGCGTCCCTTTTGTTGCTTCTTCGCCTGCCTTCTTCGATTATTTCGATGCATGCCTCTCTGCTGAAGGGGATAAGGTTGAAGCGCCTAATTTCCTGGGATAAGAACTGCACATACTTACGCCGATTTTCTAAGGTATTAGGCATATCGTTATTCATTCTTACAACTTTACCATAACCATAAATGCGGTCCATCAGAGCTGGGTGAATCTGGCCTATGCTGTCAAAGTTTCCGGCTCCTACAAGAAACGTTATGGTTGGCGCAGGCTCGGTTGAAACAGCCATTGCAGCTGTGTCTCCACCATGCCACTTGCTCCTCAGAGTTATTGGCAGCTGTCCATCTTCAAGCACCGTCAAGAGCGTAACGGCCTCTTCCGAGTCAAGATTCTTAATTTCATCAATGTACAATATGCCTAGCGACGCCACATGAACATCCCCAGCAGTAACCCTTTGGTGCTCAGGCGTGCCCAAACCACCAGTTTGATACGGATCCCAAGCGATTGAGCCAAAAAGCTGTGCACTCCCATGTCCTGTAGCGTCTACGAATGGCACGCGAGCGGAGCTATTGTCAACCAGCAACTTTGGGACATCTGTTTGCTGAGCGCCCCCTATGCCTTTTAGAGCGCCTAGACCACCGAACTTGGAGAACCACCACATAAAGATGGCAAAAAAGACCAAGCTTCCCCCTGGAATAAAAGTCAGAGGCACAAGCCCGACAAATCTGTCAATGAAATAGTCTATGAAGCTGCCGCTGTAGCGTGTTTGGAGTGGTTCACCCAGAAACAAAGGGTTCGAGTTCCATGTTTGCCATGCATGAAACATGAAGCTAATACCCAAGCCTAGCAAGAATAGGCCTGTTAGTAACATGAAAATCTGGATAGCCTTGAGTCCTATTTTAGTTAGGAATTTTCTTTTGAATTCTTTGAGTTGCTCAACCTGTAAAATCTTTTTTCCTTCGCCTGCCTTGTGTATAGAAATCTTAGGTTGGCTTGGTAAAACAGAGTTTTTCCAGCAGCAAACATCGAAAAGTTTTATGCCCTTCTCCCCGTAAACTTGCGTGAGCTTTTCAGCTAATGCCTTACCTAATAAAGATTTGCCGGTTCCAGGGTCTCCTAGAAGGAGAAGGTATGGTCCGGGGCTGATGACGGTTTTGGCTGAGGGTTTGGATTTATTCGGGTGGCTCCAGCTTTCATACCATTCTGTCTTTTCAAGATACTTGAGTTTACGAGCCCACTCGTCCAGGCAGAGAAAACACTCGTTCAAAGCTTGCTCTTGACCTATAACCCTGTTTATTAGGTTATCATCTACTGGAAAACCTTCAGTAGTTTTGAATTTCTCCCAATTCCACCTTACTGCAATATCGCGTCCGTCAACTTTTCTCTTAAGTACCTCAATGCCTTCTCCAAAGTGATCAAGAGGCATGCCTATCCCCCTCATTTCTTCACCAAAATAAAACGTTGCAAATAATTAAAGAGGTTATTTCAAAATTGGCAATATTAAAAAAATCACAACATGCCTTGGTTTTTGGACAAGAACTAACTGAACTTCGATCTGCCCTTTTCTAAAATTCAACCTCACTACACAGCTATTTTTACGCGAAGGCCATTTTATCAGCTTGTTTTGAATCGAATCAAAGGAGCCACACAGTTTTCAGATCTTTCCTTCTAAATTCAAAAATCAAAAAGGTCAATATGGGCTCAAAATTGCGAAATAAACCAAATTTCGGCTTATTATTCAGCCCTCCAAAATCAGTGATGGAGATCGCCGTGGCCTCATATAAAAACATCCGGTTATCCGGCAATTTTCCATAAGCTCCTTTTTCGATTGTGAAAGAAAATTGCGACTTAAACCTGAAATTAGTTCTCGAATGCATAACAAATCTTATTTACAGCCTTTTTCTTGGATGTGCAGCCTATCAGATCTCTAAGAATGCTTGTTCGAAACCTAGATTTTCGAAGTCTCCATAAACGTTATAGCGCTGAGAACCCATATTCACTTTCAGCCATGACAAAAGGAAAACTTTGGCGTACACCACGACCATTAATAGAGGTTGAACTAGACATCCACATAAAACGCGCGCACGAGCTAATGGACAACCTGTACTATGCCTCAGTCGTTGAGCCGATCACCAGCTCAGAGGTCTGGAATACCGCCCACGAGATCATTGGCCATATGGCTCAGGCGATGAAGCTCTCAAGAGCTCTGACAATGAAGGAGATAATAGCCAAGGAAACCCAACAGAAGAGCACACAGAAGACAGCGGAGAAAAGCACTGAGGAAACCGATAAGGAGACAGTCCCCGAGACAGATCAGGAGCAAGCACCCAAAACTCAACCGCAACAGCAAAAACAAGCAACAGAACAAACCAATACTCAGAAAGAAACCTCTTAGCCATATCACAAGATCCACTCAAAAACACGGAAAAACCACTCATTTTCTAAACACCAAACATAAACAGTTTAACAAACAGAAACCATATCCAGAACAGACCTCAAGAAGTCCCAATTCCATACAGCAGAAACAATCAAACACAACATCAAAAAACAAACCCAAACCCAGATAGTGGAAAGTCTTTTATCTGGCTTGAGTGGGATAGAAATTCTGAGCGTGTTCTGTATGCCTACATTCTTAATGATCGAAAGGCATTCTCCAGAAAGCTGCCCTATGTTCAACGAGAAAACTAGGAAAATCATGACAGAGTTCAACGACAAGGCCGATGCATTAGCGAAGAAGTACGGAGTCAAGGAGCTTGGAAGTTGGGTTATCCCAAGCGAACACCTTGGCTTTAACGTCTTTGAAGCACCAAGTATTGAGGCTGTCATGAAACTCTTTATGGAACCAGTAGCCATGGCGTTGAGCTCATTCATAACATGCGAACTCAAAGCCGTATTCAGTTCCGAAGAAATGGCAAAAATGATGCCAAAAGCCAAATAGCCTCACACCTAGACAAAAACTTAAAACTTCTCTTTTTTTCTCTTGATTCAAACAATGCCAACGTATTTGATGCCTCCAGAACGCATGTTTCAACCCATCTCACGTTTTGGTTTGTTAGACTAAATTTTGGTCCTAAACCCAATCCCTAACACAACAAGCCATTAATATATAATAGCAAACTGAAATAAAGAGATCTAAAGAGACAAGTAGAAAGAACAACAGAAAGAAGAGCAGAACAGAGAAGAGAGAGAACACCAACAAAGAAACCAATCAAACAAGTAATTCATAGAATAAATGTGGTTCGGACATTCCATGCAAAATTGAAACCAATTTTAGAACCACATTTAATGTATAACCTAATTTCTTCATTCGTCTTTTTGTTGGTTCAGTCATTCTCCTCGTCATTCCTCTACGTTCTATTTCCTTTCCTCTCATTCAATACTACTCTCTCTATTTCAGTTTGTTAATATATATTGATGACTTGATGTTTATGATCTGGTGTTTTTGAAGGAAAAAGGCCAGGTAAACCTGGCAAAAACACTGGAGACTAATATAAACTAAATGGCCTGCAAGCCTCATGTGGCTGCTTCTTCTACTTCTATTAGTGGTGTGCACAGTTTTGTTTCTAGTGACGTTAATGGTGATGTTAATAGTGGTGTGCACACTCCTATTAGAAGAAGAAGTAGAAGCCTATTCCAAGTTGGAAACCTATGTCTAAGTTAAGTTTCCAACTTAGGTTGCATCTTTTTGTACTTTCTGTACACACGTCGGTTTGCCGCTCTTCTCTCCTCAGCAGCAGATAAGACGTATTGATAAGGAACATATTCTGGGAATGTGTACAGCTTTTCTCGTTCTCCGTTTGGATAGTACAGAAAAGTTGCGGTTACAGCATGCCATTCGATAAGCTTTTTCAGCCATTTGCTCACTGTTTTGTGCTGAGGCTCTGCGATGCCATGTTCTTTTAGGTATCTGCAAATTTCGCTGAAGCTGCTGCCTATGAAAGGATAATTTAAAGCTTCAATGATTTTTTCTGGATAGCTCATGTTGTCCACTTGGTTACTTATCTTAGCGTGTATGCTCTATTACTATTTAACAGTAATGGAATACAGGAAAGTGATAAGATGGTTAAGTATAAACTGAAAACAAACCCTGTAGGACAAATCTACTTCCCAAAAGAAATTCGTGAAGAACTTGGCCAAAACCTTGAACTCATCGCAAACGCTAGATCCGCACTGATCTTCCCAGAGGGGGAACCCATCAACAGCATCCTACGAAGCCTAGGAGTCATCAAAAAAGACCTTGAAAACCGACTTAAACTACAGAAAACAGAAGCACAGCAACCAACAGTAGGCTAAGCTTTTGATGATGGAAGCGTCTATTCAGTTGGGCTTCTTCTGCTTCTACTGTGTGGAGTGTGCACAGTGTGGTTAGCAGGAGAAGTTGTAGTCGTGGAATAAGGTTTCGTTTGAGTGTTTGGCAGCGCTTGAGTGAGTTAGGTGTTTCTGTGAATGATTTTGTGAATAGGGCTTGTGAGGAGTTGATAGCGTCTAAGTTGTCGGGTGAAGTTTTGGAGCGGTTTAAGGTTGAAGCTGAAATGGACAGTTTGAGAGAAGATGAGCGGGATCTTAGAAGTGACTTGCGGTTGATCCTGCGTAATGGAGCTTACTTGCCAGACTACGCTTCTAAGCTGCTTGAGGGAGATCGCGCTCAAGTTTCGTTGATACGGCGCAGAAGAGCAGTTTACAGTCAAGTAGAGCCGGAAGAACTTGATGTTATTCTGCGGATTCTAGCAAGGCGAGAAGCCATAGCTAAGCGCCTCGTGGAGCTTAAGGCTCAAACGTTGCCGAAAGACCGTTACCCATTTGGCTTAACAGAACGAGGCTTCCGCACGCGTGCACGAGCTAAACGTAAACTCAACAGAGAGGCTGAAGAGAGACAGAGGCATGAGGGAGGTGAAACATGATGAGTCAAGAGAAACCTTACATGCTTAAGTGTCCAAGCTGCGGCGTAGAATTGCCATGCGTCATAGGCTTAGACAAAAGCTTCTACCAGAACAAGCAACCAGAACCTAAACCACTCTTGGGCGTCCGAGACGTGGAAACTATGCTTCCCGAAGAACTAAAAGGAAAACTCAACATCAACATACATGGCAACGACACCATACACATCACGCCAAAAGCCTATCTCGGATCAGAACTCTTCTACAAACTAATCACCACCGTTAAAGCGCATAAAGGCGAATACGTCAGCAAAGGCAAACAATCATACTTCTGGATACCAAGACAGTAGCCTAATAGCCTTTCTTTTCGAGAAGCGTTGGGCTTATTTTCGTTAAATCGCCAAATTCCTATCATAAACATTCCAAAAGCAACATTCTAAACATACGAAGTCTATCCGTAAACCATGCCTTCTAAGACAAGCCCAAGTTTTTTAAGCTAAACACAAGATAGGAGAGCTTAATTTAAGGCGGAAAACACGAAAGAACCGAGGTTTTCAACGGTTTTTATATGGGTTCAACTGAAGTGATGGACATCGCCGTGGCCTCATATAAAAACTGTTGAAAATCTCCATACGAAACCTAGAGCCATTATCTTCGAAGTTGCTTCGAGTTTACCATAGATGTCGTTCATTCTCAGCAAATAACCGACAGGTTTGGCGCAAATGCGGAGAGATTAAACTTAACTCTGGCCCATCCTTTGGCTTGACCTCTTAGGAGCTTAGGATACACTGGCAAGAGGAAAAGGTAATTTAGTGAACTTTAGGCGATGCTTTTGTATACCACTCAATGAACGGTTCTCGGCTCCAAGATCTATCACCCATTTGACAGAGGACAAAATTCTCGCCTGAAAAAGGCTGTTTTACAGCTTATTTTTCATAAGTATAGATATTTGCTCTGCACAGTGTAGGCTAAACCATCGATATTTTTACTTCTCAGAGATAAGTTTTTTTCTATCTAGTGATCATGGTGGTTATAGTATTACCTCTCCTTTTACATATCACTAGTCCACTCCAGCTATTCACTGTGCACCGGTGTATACGAAAGCATCAACGCAGTTCAGAGTTTTGGATTTTATTCAATAGTTTTTTATTTCAAGTTTTACCAATAAAAAATGGCAGTTGAGGAAAGCTAATGACTAGATACATTGACAAGGCTGAGCTTCGCAGATGGCGCAAAAGAGGTTTCTACAGTGAAAATGTCCTCGTAAAGCTTCTGCAAAAGGATGGCTATAGTGCTGTTCGCGTCCCTGTTAGCAACCCAAGTCTTAATCCTTTGCCTGACATAATCGCCAGAAAAAATTTACACATATACGCTTTCGAAGTCAAAAATGCCAGCTACTACGCCTATTTCCCCAAGCCACAAATTGAGAAACTCTTCAGATTTCTCAACGAGCTCATTCCCATGAATAACGAGCACAAGCACGCCGTTCTTGCGGCGCATCTGGGCAAAAAGTGGATCTTCAAAGAGATCAGCTGGATCCATTGGGAGAAAGGGAGGCTACCTGAGAAGGTCAGAATACTAAAACGGGATAGAGGGAATGTTCACTTGCAAAAGAGGAAGGACAATTGAAAGCCATTAAGGACGTTGTGTCAATTTCTTCGTTGTACAAGATTTACCAAACAGGTGATTTTCAGATTGAGGTTTTGAAAGACATAAATCTCAAAGTTGGGAAAGGTGAATTTGTAGTCATAAGTGGCCCTTCAGGATCTGGAAAAACGACACTTTTGAACATTATCGGCAGCATCGACAAACCAACGAGCGGAAAAATCGTTGTTTTTGGAAACGATTTACTCGCTAAAGACGAAGATTTCTTGGCAGATTTCCGATGCCGTGAAGTTGGGTTTGTCTTTCAATCTTACAACCTTGTCTCCACTTTAACAGTGGCAGAGAACATCGCTTTTCCTATGGAATGGATTAGAAAACCAGAAAATCAAATAGAGAAAGGCGTTGCAGAGCTGTTAGAGATTGTGGGGTTGCAGCATAGAGCAAACCATTTTCCATCGCAGCTAAGTGGTGGAGAACAACAGCGTGTAGCTTTTGCCCGAGCCTTAGCGAACGACCCGCCACTCTTTCTTGCTGATGAACCCACGGGTAACTTGGACACTAAAACAAGCCAGAAAATTGTCCAAATATTTCAAAAACTGAAAGTGGATGGAAGAACAGTTATTGTTTCAACCCATGACCCGCAGATAAGCCAATTGGCAGATCAAAAAGTGTATTTGGAAGATGGAAGGCTGGTAAGCCTAAATGAGTGAGACCGCTTTTCCAATAAACGATTTACTGCACAGAAAGCTTCAAACAGGCATAACCCTGATTAGTCTAACCCTTTGCGTTGCATCAACGCTCTTTCTTCTCCTCTTCAGCGAGAAGATCGGCTTCGGAATATTATCCACAGTGGAAGGTAAACTCACTTATGGCTTTTCAGTGGTTTTTTCACAATTCATGGTATTCCTCGGAGTCTTAATTCTTGTTACTGGAGCCATAATTATATCCTTCATAATTTTCGTTATGATGTCCCAAAGAATCCTGGACATTGGATTAATAAAAGGTGTTGGGTGTCCCAACGACTTAATTTTCGGTTACTTTATGACCGAGCTTTTAATAATCGCCAGCATCGGATGCTGTTCAGGCGTCTTTTTAGGCATAATAACCGACCTTGCCTCCACCAGCCTGTTAACTGGCTTCCAAGTTTCCCAAGAACCACCCAACTTTTGGCTTGCTCTCTTAGTTTTTTGCCTATTCTTTGTTCTCGCGTTGATTTTTGGTGCAAAACCAATCCTTGACTCCACCAGGATAGAACCCGCCAAAGCGATTTCGCCCACCCATTATTTTGGGCTAGGCCAAGAAGGCGAATTCCGAGTTATGTCTAAGTCTGGCCTCACGTTGAAACTAGCCTTGAGAAGCCTGTTCCGTCGAAAATCAGCGACCATCCGAATAATCATTTGTTTATCAGCGGTTTTTATTTTTGTCACTGTGGCAGTCGCTGGAGGCATAATTGCAGATAAAACAACCAAAAGCTGGGTTGAAAACGCTATCGGCAGAGACGTATTTTTGATAGCCCACAAGAACATGTGCGATCACTACCAGCTGTTACTTTCAAAATTTTACGGTGCAAACGAAGATTCACATTTCGATTACACGAATGAACAATATCTAGTGTGCGAGGATATGCTAAATCAGCTAAACATGGAACCAGGAATCACAAATGTTGATACACGCTTGGTTTTAGAGGCGCATGTTGAAGAAGTTCAAAATTACACAATCAATCCAGAAACAGGAGCCACCATACCCGTAGGTGATGGTCGCAAGGGAGAGTCTTTAATAGTCGGCGTTGACTCCGATAAGGCGATCAGTAAATGGTTTTTCCAAGGCAAATCTTTGGAGAAGAATCAAGCCTGGAACGCCATGATTGGGGATTCTCTTGCTCAAAAGATGTTTGATTTGCCCTTAGTTCAGAGCATAAGAATATTTGATAACGATTTTAGCATCGTAGGTGTTTGCTTGGACCCTATTGCGAACGGCAATGTAACGTATGTGCCTCTTCAAACTTTGCAAAATGTTACTGGCCTGTCAAAACCTAACATTGTCATGATTAAAATAGATCCTGCAGTTAACCGCAAAGAAACTTTGGATCACATGAGAGAAAAAATTGAAACAGTAAATCCGGAATTTATGATTTACGAGCTCAATGAAGCATTGGACAAGGATCTTTATTTTCTCAGCTATATTTGGTCTACAATAATGTTTCTACCCTTATTTTCCTTGACGTCAGCGTCTTTATGCCTAATAGGCTACGTCATGCTCGCCGTAGCAGAACAACGCCAAGAATTTGGCGTCTTAAGATCTGTAGGGGCAAAACCAAAAACTCTGCTAAACATAGTTTCCGTGCAAAACCTCGTGGTTCTACTCTCAAGCTATGCTATTGGAATCTCTTTTGGAATAATCATCACTCTGCTGATTTTGGTTCAAAAGCCTCTGGTTACAAGTTATATGATCCTCGAAATAGCCGGATGGCTACTAGTATCCTTAGCCGCTACATTTATCATGAGCTTGTATCCTGCTGTGCAGTTCTCAAAGAAAAAGATTTCAGAAATTATGACTTGAGGAAGACTTCGTTGGAGCCAGTTCAGAAAAAGTATGTTCTAGGCCAGAAATTAGACGCAACCGCTGAGTTGGTTGGCTATCTGTCTCGTGAAATGCTTGAGCGTATCAACGTAGGCCGGCAGTTGGTTTAGAAAATCCTGTAACTGAAGCACAGGGACTATTGGTACGTTGCCGTAGAATTTGAAACGGCTTAAGGTAAGCGACAAAACGGCCGGAATAAACTTCGCTTGATTCCAAGCAGAGCATTCTATCATGCATTTTGGGCTGGGTAAAAAGCCTGCCAAAGCCCTGGTTCTTTCCACTTGTGCCTCAACGATTCTTCTTATTGCAGATGGATGCATTCCATAGTGCCAATGTTTACAGTCTATGCACACGACCATGGGTCGTTTGCAGCCAACTATGTCTATTTCCCATTTTCGCCCTGCATGACTAAAGCGCAAATTCTTTTTGACAATATAACTATTTTGTTCCAGCACTTTGGTTGCCATATTTTCAAATTCTTGCCATTCGAGAAAACTGCCTACACGCTCGACATCGGCGCCAAGGTTGATAGCTCGCACAGCTAATTTGAGCCGGCATGAACTGTCCGCTTCGACCGTGCCTTTTCCAAAATAAATCAAGCTCTCATTTTGCATTCTTCTCAGCAATTTTTGTATGGCATCGAGCGGAATCTTCGCATACATATTGATTATTTCCTGTGAAACACTGCCATTTTTGGTCAATTTAAGAAGAGTGATTAACAATTCTCGTTCAATATTCAATCTCTGATCCCCAAAAATTGTCACGAAAATGAAAAAAATGTGCGCCTTGCGCAGAATCCTTTAAAAGCATTTCCATAGAATGCTCTGGGAAATAGGCGCAAATAGAAACATGGTTAATGGTCGTGGCCATCAAATACATTTCTCCAAAATGAGGTGTCTCATAATTACTTTTAAAGCCCTCTGTTTCTTCGCCTTTTCGTTTGGCAAATTCAGTTTTTAACTTCCATGACATGACCCAACAATCACTGCAAGCGCCATGTTGTTCAAACGACCTTTCAATATCTGACCACCTTTCAGGAGTTAAAGGATGAAATTCTGAATTAGAAGCGTCTAAAATTTTTTGACCTCTTATCGATAGTGATTACAGCTACTCCTTGAAATTTTTTCCTTGCGCGCGCTAATTATGTCTTGGTTTCTGTTCATTGTTATCCACAACTACCGCCAAAGTAGCGCGCGCGTGGGCATAGTCTGGATTGTTCTCAGCCTCACTGAAGTCCCTGCGTTTTTGGCAAAACCATCTGCATATGGGATACTAATGTGGCTTTCAACGGTTGTGACTTTAGCACTGATTGTCTGGTACGCATGGAAGTCTAAACAGAAAGCATGAGTCTTTCCTTGACACCTTGATCCTACTCAGGCGCGCGCCTTAGTCTTCTTCAGTATAGAAACGGTTAATTTCTAGATATGGAAAGTTTTCGACGCTTTCGGGTGGATATTCAAAATTTCGGTCGAATAGGCTTTTATCCATAATATGCAGTTAGCTAGCGCACGGAGCTGCTTTACATTCATTAGGGCACAAACAAGGGTGTTGTGCACATTGCCTTTGCCATAGGTCTCAGTTCAAATTGTTGCTTGAATATTCAACATTCTTCATCAAAGAAGAGGATGGATTAGATGAATGTTAATTCATGTTCTCTATTTTACTCGCCAGCTCGTTTAGGATTTTTGTGAATGGGTGGTCTTGTTTTTGTTGGACGAAAACCATGTTTCCTTCAGCCCTTAGAACATCGCAGAAGCATGGTATTACTTCCAAGAGTGGAACTTGGTACACATTGTTGACCTTGTTTTGCACTTCTTCCTTTCGAGACTTTGCGGCGGCGTCAAAAACTTTGTTCAACACTATGGCTGTTTTCTTTTCAAATAGGTCGTAAAGTTCCCGGAGCATGCGTTTTGTGCCGTCAACGTCTGATCTGTCAAAGGTTGCGGCCACAATCACTAAGTCAGCGGTGACTATGGCGTTTATGGAGGAATACTGCAGCCCAGGGCTTGTGTCGAAGATTAGATAGTCAAAGCTTCTGTCATTCAATAGGGAATTTCTGAAGGCTAGGAGTCTTCCCAAGGCTCGCATTTCCCATTTTCTGTCCTTTGCTGACATATCTCTGATGGCTTCTGTTGCTGGATTGGCTAGCCCCACGAAAAACTTGCCATTGTTTTGAAAGAGGCTACTCAAATCTATCAAAACTTTGTCAATTTCGCATATACCGTTCAAGTAATCATTCAGCCAGTGTTCAGCTTTTTCAATCTTAAGGACCACGAAAAGGCTTGGGGCTCTAAAGTCAAGATCGAATAGGCAGACTTTTTTTCCACGTTTAACCAAAGCTGCTGCCAAGTTCACTGAAAGAAGCGTTTTTCCAGTGCCACCTTTATATGAATGTACAGCGATAATCTTGCCCAACCTCATCACCCTTGGCTTTCTCGATCTGCATAAAAGTAAGCCTTTCTTCCTTTCCTCTCCTTCTTCAAATAGCCCATTATCACAAGCTGATTCATGTAGGCGCTTTCCACTGCCCTGGCTCTCCTTGTCTGTTGGGCGATTTCCTCTGCTGTGGCACGGCCAAGTCTGCAGACAGTCATAGCGGTCTTTCTTAGGTGGTCAGGCATCGAAAGCAGGGTCATGACGTCTAGCGGGGCTTCTGGAAGGTGTGGCACATCTTTTTTGCCATGTTTCTGCAGTTCGATCATAACTTCCATCTTTTCGTTTAGCCGCTCCAGGTTTTCTCTAATTTTTTCTAGGATGTGCAGAGGTCTTTTCCCCAGAACTTCTTCCCTACTCACAAGGTTTCCCCATGTTGTTTTACATGTGTACAGTAATGGTAAAGGAAGCGTGTTTATTAAGTCTTACGAAATAGTCATATTTATTCACAAAACTTCCACAAACTCCTTACACTGGCTACTTACAGCAAAAACTACTTCCAACCAAAAAGCAAAGCCAATGTTATACAGCCGAATAGCAGCGTGCGAATCATGCAACAAACGTATGCGTTTGTCAAAAATGGCGCTCACTGAAAGTCAAAATTAATAAAAAAAACAGGGGCATCTCTAAAAAGCTTTAGCAAATCTGAAAAAACTGTTCGTCTTAAATTTAGAGAAATTAGAAGGGTACAGGTGCCTGGTTTCTTGCTTCTTCCACGATCGGCAAAACTTGTTTTAGTTCTCTGAAGTACTTGAGGACCGTTATGCCTCTTTGAGTTATCGCATAAACGACTCGGCGTTTTCCGACAGTTCTTTCCTCGACTAGGCCTTGCTTTATCAGAAAGTCCAAGTATTCCTTTAGAACGCTGCAGTTGACATTGGCCTTATACATGATGTGCGTTAACTTTAGCGGGCCACGGTGAGCCAAAACCTTAAGGATGTCCACATACATTTCAAGTTTGGAACGCCTCATAACATAGGCCTCTTTTTGCCATAT
>Ga0129297_10000825_pt1 | contig 15370 bp, 8 predicted proteins | sample I18A1metaG_FD_94708 | JGI IMG/M metagenome (GOLD analysis project Ga0129297, IMG submission 94708) | Lake sediment bacterial and archeal communities from Gulf of Boni, Indonesia to study Microbial Dark Matter (Phase II) - ​I18A1 metaG | ecosystem: Environmental > Aquatic > Freshwater > Lake >... | reverse complement strand
TAACTAAGTGGATAGGAACGCACTGGGACACTATCTATCATCACCACAAGCACCAGGGGGCTTCCAAAGAAGAATCGCTAATTCACGAAAACGGAAATCTCTCGTAAACATTTTGGAACAATCAAAGATAGCTTTCTGTGTTACCAATGAAAGTGTCCGATTTGGAGGAGCGCAGATAACAAGGAGCAAAGGCAGAACATGGACGGCGCTAAAATACTCTACATTGAGGACAACATAGAGAACCGTACCCTGGTAAAGCGTGTGCTAGAAGTAGAGGGTTACATGGTGCTGGAAGCAGACGATGGCATAGACGGTCTCCGCGTAGTTCGGGAGGAAGCCCCTGATCTGATTCTGATAGATATCAACTTGCCGGAGATTGACGGCTACGAGATCACGACACGGCTACGGCAAATGGAAGGCCTGCACAACATGCCTATCGTAGCTCTCACAGCTAACGTGTTAAAGGGTGATAGAGAGCGCTCGTTAGAGGCTGGCTGCGATGGTTACATTCAAAAACCTATTGATGTAGACCTGCTGCCAGCCCAGATCGCTGCCTTCTTACGCCAAGCACGGCAGCGATAAGACACCAACCCGATCAAAGCAATTTTCAGCCATATAATCGCATAACATACATCCTCAGATGCGGTGTTAAATAGTAGGCGGGGTTATGCGCATCCAAGGATAGCAAGTGGTGGACTGCTAAACTGCCTGTAGAGCGAAGCTTAGCGGTTTACTCTGTGATGCAAGGAGAAATGAGGGGGGCAAGGAGCCCCCTTTGTTGCATTATTCGCTTAGAGATCAAGAATAATGGGTCGCGAAACGATTATGAGCATTGATCCGACAGATGCATACGTCCTGGTCGTTGAGGACAACGTCCACAGTTACGTGCTCATAGCACGCCTGTTGGCCTTCCTGGGTATAAAGCACCAGGATTGGAAACGTTCGGGCTGGCAAGTGTTAGAGTTTGCTGATGCCATGCCCCGCGTAGATCTCATATTGATGGACATCCATTTGCCTTATGAGGACGGCTATGAAGCCTTGAGCAAGCTGCGTGCCCACCCTCGCTTTGCGAATACGCTCATCGTGGCCGTTACCGCCGAAGCCACGGTAAGCAACATGAAACGGGCCCAAGCAGCCGGCTTCAACGGTTTCATCGGCAAGCCGATAGACCCCGACCGCTTTATCAATCACATGCAGATGATTTTGCGCAACCAACCCGTTTGGGATCTAGGAATCCCAATACCTCCGCTAGATCATAATGTAGCCTTATGAGAAACCAGTCTGCGACTGAGCAAGCAGAACCTACTATCAGCGCTACCACCGGGATGCGGGGCGGCCTCGGCCGCACTCTACTGGCCGCTTTCCTGGTATTGGCTATCGTACCTATGAGCACTATCAGTTTCATTGCCGTTAATAGGATACGGCAGGACATGCGACAGGAACTGACGGCCAAGTTGACCGCTGTGACTACACTGGAAGAGGCCCAGATTCAGCAATGGATAACCGAACGGAGCCGCTCCATGGCTGTGCTGTCTAACAAACCAGACGTGCAGCAGGCAGCCATGACCCTGCTAACCCAGCATCCTTCCAGCGCTACCTACGACACGGCTTATACCAACCTGCGCGATAGCCTGCGTGCCGAACTGACTCAGGATACCGGCTTTGCCAGCTTCTTCCTGCTGCGCGATGAGGACAGCCACGAACCGCTACTGGAAGTAATGGCACCCCACAAACAGGCCAGCACTGATATAACCTGTCCAGAGGTTTCCCTTACCTCTGGCGACCGTCATGTTTCTTTGTCGTCAGTGGCCCCAACGCTGAACGTCACCTACTCTATCCCTGGTCCGGAGGGGGAGGCGCTGGGTCTCCTGATCGGCTGTCTGGACCTCACAGCCTTGGATCAGATCATGACCGAGTCCACAGAATTGGGAGAGACGGGTGAAACCTATCTGGTCACTCCTGGCAGGCAGTCCATCCCATCTCTAGCTACCGACGATGATACCCCACTCCCGGCGTTCCTTCACAGTCAGGGCATTGACGCTGCCTTGGCAGGGCGCAGTGGCAGTGGACTATATGACAACTACGCCGGTCAGCCTGTTATCGGTGTCTATCGGTGGCTGCCAGAGTTGCAGGTTGCCCTGCTCGCTGAACAGGCCCAGGCCGAGGCCTTCGCACCGGAAGACGCGCTGGCCACAATGTTAGTTGGAACCACTCTGGCTGTGGCTCTGCTCACTACCTTGCTGGCTGCCGTGGTGACGCGGCAGATAACACGGCCCATTGTGCGACTGACGATGAGAGCCGTAGAAATCGCCAACGGCGACCTGGAACAGACAGTGCAGGTGGACCGCCGGGATGAGATCGGCATCCTGGCTCGGGCTTTTAACATCATGACCGCCGAGCTACGGGCCCTGTACAATGGATTGGAGCAGAAAGTCGCTGAGCGGACCACCCAACTCCGAGAGGCCAACCGCCGACTGCGTTACCGGGCCATGCAATTGGCCGTCAGTGCCGAGGTGGGGCGGGTGGCGACTTCAATTTTGGATCTGGATATTCTGCTGAGTCGCGTGGTCCAGTTGATCCGCGATTATTATCGTTTTGCCTATGTAGCCATCTTCCTATTGGACGACACCGGTCAGTGGGCAGTGCTACGCGAAGGAAGCGGGGAACTGGGGAACGCATTGAAAGCTAAAGGACAATGGCTGAGCGTGGGCGAGCCCAGCCTGGTTGGCCAAGTGGCTGAGAAGGTTGAGCCTCGAGTGCTTTCCAAGGCCGATGTCCAAGGTGAGCCCGGTTCCCACCTGTCACCTACCCACTCGGAAGCTGCCTTCCCCCTCAGAATCGGAGGGCGTACCATTGGCGTGCTTGACATCCACAGCCTCCATGCTGACTCCTTTGACGACGATGACGTCCGGGTACTGCAAGGTGTTGCCGATCAGATTGCTATTGCCATCGAGAACGCCCGCGCCTACGAACTGGAGCGAGAAGCATCCAGACAGTTGCGGGAGGCCGAAGAAATGCGCCGCCGTTTTCTGGCTAACATGTCCCACGAGCTCCGTGAGCCGCTGACCAACATTATCGGTTTCTCCCGGGTGATCCTCAAAGGCATTGATGGTCCTATCTCCGACCAGCAACGCAGTGACCTGGAGATCGTTTACGCCAATGGCCAACACCTGCTGGGTCTCATCAATGACCTGTTGGACGTGGCTCAGATCGAGGCTGGGCTGATGGAATTGGAATTCAAGGAAGTAGACCTCGGGGAACTCATCCAAAGTGTGATGGCCACAACCAGTGCATTGGTGCGTGACAAGGATATCCAGCTAAGGCAGGAGATCCACCCTGAGCTGCCGCCCATCGAGGCCGATGGGACGCGGTTGCGACAGGTTCTGCTCAAGTTGCTCTCCAACGCGGCCAAATTTACCGACCGTGGCTCCATCACCGTGCGGGCCTGGCCCAAAGGCAACCAGATCCAGGTAGCGGTGGCCGACACAGGGCCCGGAATACCTAGGGAGAACCACGAACGGGTGTTCGAGCGCTTCGAACAAGGCGAAACCGGCGTTAAGCGTCCCGAAGGAATCGGGGTAGGGCTGGCCTTGTGCAAGGAGTTCGTGGAGATGCATGGCGGTCGCATCTGGGTGGAGAGCGAAGAAGGGGCAGGGTCTACTTTCAATTTCATCTTGCCCATACTACAGAATCGTGGAGACTGACTGAACGAAGCTGGCCAAACCCATTGCACTACCGATACCGCCAGCGATGTGGCCCAGAAATTCATTAAAACGTACAAAGTAGGTTACGGAGAGGTTCCCGACGATGTGGCGGCTAAGAAGAATCAGAAATGATCTCTCGCTTGGTCTAAACGAGTCAGGCCTTGAGTTACCTACTTAAGGAGAACACTTAAGCATTTAAGCAAGGAGATAAGGAGTGAAAGCGCTATATGTTGCTCAGGAGGTTCGAGCTTGGTTGATGGTTTTGCTGATGATCGGCCTAGTGGGCGTGCTGGCTACCCAGTGCGCACCGACACCAACAGCGACACCTGTGACCCCCACGCCTGTGGCGGAGGAGAAGCCAGTTATCGTTGTGGCGTTGGACAGCGATATTGACCACATCGAGCTCATGGAGTTCCGCAGCGATGCGGGCTACCACGCCACGGCCAACATGTACGAGCCCCTTATCCTGCAGAAGCTTGTGCCGGGGGCCGAGGAAGGGGTGTTGGATGGCATAAACGAGTACGGCCCAGGCCTGGCCGAGGTAACCTTCTCTGAAGACGGCCTAGTGGCCACAGTGAAAATTCGCCCTGGCGCCAAGTTCTATAATGGAGACCCCATCACGGCCCATGCCTTCAGGCACACCTTCGATCGGGCCATGATCGCACCCAGAAGCTACATCCCGCTGCTGGTCCAGTTTATGGGCTTCGACAGTCCAGAAGATGTGGTAGTCGTGGACGACTATACCATGGAGCTCCACTTGGATAGGCCCAGTCCGCTCTTCCTGCCCTTACTTGCCTTCCAGGTTTTCGGGGCGATGAACCCCGAGACCACCGAGGCCCACGCCACGGATGAGGACCCGTGGGCCTTCGACTGGTACCGCGAAAATGCCAACCCCAGCGGGCCTTACGTCATCACCAAGTGGGAGCCAGGCGTAGAGTACGTCTTTGAGCCCAACCCCAACTACTGGCAGGGTCCAGACTATTTCCAGAACTCGAAAGTCATCGCCAAAGTGGTGCCCTCGCCTGAGGACCGAGAGTTGCTGCTGAGGCAAGGCGACATAGATCTGGCCCTGGGTCTGCCCTTCAAGGACGTGGATGTCCTGAAGGCCGACTCCAACGTGAAGGTCTACACCATTGAGTACACGCGGCTCTTCTACCTAGGAATGAACAATAAGATCCCCCCCTTTGATAACCAGAAGGTGCGACAGGCTATCTCCTACGCCATCCCCTATGACGCCATCATCCGAGAGGCGCTGTACGGCTACGCTCAGAAAGCCACCAGCCCCATACCCAGAGGTATGCCCAGTCACACTGATGAGTTCTGGCAGTATGACACCGATCTAGACAAGACCAAGGCCTTACTGGCGGAAGCAGGCTTTCCAGACGGCTTCGATGTGGAGCTCGCCGTGCGCCTGTCTATCCCCTGGGACGTGGATGCTGCCGTATGGATCCAGTCGTCACTGGCCGAGGTTGGCGTTAACGTGACCATCAATAAAATGGCCGATGGCGATTTCTTTGGCAAACTCAACAATCACGCGCTTCCCTTCTTCATCCATGACTGGTATTCCTGGGGGAATGACCCAGCCTTTCAACTCAACTTCTTGCTCAAGTGTGGTGCCTTTACCAACTACGCGGACTACTGTAACGAACGCGTGGACCAACTCATTGATGAGGTCACCTGGACAGTGGATGAGGCCAAGCGCGAGGAGCTCATGCGCGAGGCCCAGAAGATCATCGTCGAGGAGGCACCCTGGGCCTTCCTGCACCAGCCCGACTGGATCGTGGCGGTCAGCAAGGACTTCACTGGCTTCGCCAAGGTGGATGACCTCAACCTCCGCTTTGCTCCCATGGGAAAGAAGCAGGAGTAGCTAGGAAATCAGGGGGTCATGTTGTCAACCTGGTTAAAGTGCATCACTTGGACATCACAACGCCTCAGATTTCGAGGCTATGACGAGCAGTACCAATGATAGAGAACCGGAGTTGAATAGCCTGGCGGGGTGGTTGCATGACTTCATGAAGTAAATGATTTGTAAGGAGAGCAGACTATGGCAAAAAACAACGGAACACAAGCCACCGAAATGACGACCCAAGTGCGTAACGCATTGCGAGTAGCTACAATCACTCTCGGTTTGGCTGTTGCCGCTGATATCCTTTGCTTTGCTCTGGCCTTCCGGACCGGGGCCTGGCAACTGTTTGCCTGGGGGATTGACATCTTTGGCGCGGTTGTAGTTCTCCTCGCCAGCATTTGGCTGATCCGGCGCGGCCGTTCCGTTTCAGCTATCTGGCTGATGTTCGGCGGGCTGACAGTAGTTGTGTCGCTCGCGATGTTCTGGATTGCCGGTCTCGGACTGGTGTTGGGATTGGGCTGTGTGATTGCACTATCACAAATGGCGGTCCAAACATTACCTCCAAAACAAACCGGCTGGGGATTCATCGCCAGCATCACAGTGGGTGTCGCCGTGCTACTGCTGGACGTATTCGGGCCGGCCGACCGGCTGACCGCGCCACTTGAAATGATGACCTTCGTACCGGTCATCGTCGCCTTGGCGATATCCGTTTTTGGCTTCCTTCTGGCACGGCAGTTTGTCAATTACACCCTGCACACAAAACTGGTCATCGTCTTGCTGGTCGTCGCACTCATCTCAGTGGGCCTGCTGGCCTTCTTGAATAACCGCGCCACGCGGGTGGCGCTGACCGACGACGCCAACCAGGCCCTCTTTGCGGCGGCCTCGCAAACTGCAACCAACATTGATGCTTTCATCAGCACCAATCTGGACGTCATCCGCACAGAGGCGCAATTGCCGCTATGGTCGAAATACCTAAAGCTGGTAGCCGACCAACAGTCGGATAGCGCAATAGAGTCAGAGGTCAGAGCTACTTTGCGCGCCCTCAGCCGTAAAACAAACATTTCGTCGTATGCACTGATAGACCGCCAAGGCCGGGATGTGATGGACACTTTTGCGTCACATATTGGCACGGACAAATCCGACCGCGAGTACTTCCAAGAGCCGCTCAAATCCGGCCTGCCCTATGCCTCGCCTGTTGAATTTTCGCCGACGACCGGTAAACCTTCCCTATACTTCAGTAGTCCGGTGCGCAGCTCTGCCGGGCACGTCGTTGGGGTGCTGCGCATGCGCTATGACGCCGCCGTCTTGCAGTCATTGGTTGTCCAAAGCAACGGATTGGCCGGCCCGGATTCATTTGCGATTCTGTTCGACGAGTACCACATCCGCCTGGCGCACGGAACCACCCCGGAGATGATCTTGCAAGCGGTAGCCCCGCTCGACTTGGCTCAGGTGGCAGAACTTCAGGCGGCCCACCGCCTGCCCGACCTCCCCGTCGAGCAACTCTCCACCGACTTGCCCGCCCTGGAGCAAAACCTGGCCAACGCGGCTGACCAACCGTATTTCGCGCTTGAGGACGCCGCCATGAGCAGGAGGATGAACCAGGTCGCCGTCACGACGCTGAAAACACAGCCCTGGTTGGTGGCCTTCTTTCAACCGCAGGACGTCTTCCTGGCTCCTGTCAAAGCACAAGAACGCAACGCGGTGTTGCTGGCGGTGGTGATTTCTGTGGTAGTCGTCGCGGCCGCCCTTGGCTTAGCACAGATGCTGGTCGGCCCCATCATCCGCCTCACTGCTGTCGCCACAAGCGTGACCACCGGTGATCTGACCGCCCAGGCCCGTGTGGAGTCCAGCGATGAGATCGGCACACTGGCAACGACCTTTAATAGCATGACCGAGCAACTGCGCGAACTCATCAGTGGCCTGGAGCAGCGCGTGGCCGAGCGCACCCGTGGCCTCCAGGCGGCAGCCGAGGTCTCCCGCGCCACCACCTCGGTGCTAGACCCCGACGAACTGTTGCGCCGGACCGTTGACCTCGTCCGCGAGCGGTTCGACCTCTACTACGCGGGCCTTTTCCTCCTTGATGAAGGGCGGCGGTTCGCCGTCCTGCACGCGGGTACGGGCGAGGCCGGACGGCAGATGATGGCGCGGGGCCACAAGCTTAAGGTGGGTGGTGTCTCGATGGTTGGCTGGTGCACGGCCAACGCCCGGGCGCGCATCGCCTTGGACGTGGGCGAAGAAGCAGTCCGCTTCGATAACCTATTGCTGCCCGACACCCGCTCGGAGATGGCCCTGCCGCTTATCTCCCGTGGTCAGGTCATCGGCGCGCTGGACGTGCAGAGCACCAAGGAGGCCGCCTTTGACGAGGCAGACATCGCCATCATGCAGACGATGGCCGACCAACTGGCCAACGCTATCGAGAACGCCCGCCTTTTCGAAAAGACCCAGCATCTGGCTCAGCGTGAGCGGACTATCAGCCAGATCACCAGCAAACTGCGTAGTGCCCTAAATCTGGAGGCCATCCTGCAAACTACGGTCCAGGAACTGGGCCAGGCCCTGGGAGCCTCGGAAGCCATCGTCCGCCTGGGCACAGAGACGACGCTACTCTCACATCGGATGGAGGCAGAGCCAGGTGACAGAGACGTAAAGGTCTGAGCCAGGGCCAGAAGGAGCGGTATGGAGGTATCCAGTCGTGACTGTGACCATCGCCATCAGTAATCAAAAAGGAGGAGTGGCCAAGACCACCACTTGTCTTTCGCTGGGAGCTTGTTTGGCTGAGAGAGGGAACAGTGTCCTCCTCATTGATCTGGACCCCCAGGCCAATCTCACCCTCTCTCTGGGATTACAGCCGGATCAGTTGCGCCGCACAGTGGGCGATGCCTTCCTGGGAAACAGTTCGCTGGTGAGCGTCAGCCGGGAGAGCCCGCTGTTTGAACTGGATTTGGTGCCTGCCAATCAGGAATTGGCTGTGCTGGACAAGATTCTCTATGGACGCCCTGGCTACGAGTTCTATTTGAAGAACAGATTAGACGTCATGGACGGGGACCTCTACGACATTGTCCTGGTAGATTGCCCCCCCTCCTTTGGCACTCTCACCCTTAACGCTCTGACAGCAGCGGACTTGCTCATTGTCCCCGTACAATGCGAATACTATTCTGCTCACTCCCTCCGTCACATCGTGGAATTGGTTCAACTGATACGCCAGAAGACCAATCCCCGGTTGATCTATCGCGTGCTGGTGACGATGTACGACCGGCGCAACAAGATATGCCAACTCATTTTTGAACAGATGCAGAAAAGCCTCAATCAGGTCCTCTTCCAGACAATTATTGAGGTGGATACTAAACTTCGGGAGAGCCCAGCCTATGGCCAGCCGATCACTCTCTATGCCCCTAACACCCGAAGCGCGCGACAGTACCGTGCCCTCGCTGAGGAGTTGATTAAACCATGAGCGACAAAGACCTTAGAAGCCAGCTCGCAGGATTGTTTTCCGACATCGTTCCCAAGCCAGAGACAGAGAAAAAGGACGAATCTCTGCTGGAGGAAGCAGTCTTTGGCCGCCTCAAAGCCGAGCCAGCCGAAGCTAAGTGGATAGTGCCGGAAACCCCTCCTGTAGCCAGAGCGGAACCGGAACAAATCACTAAAGAGATGCTTTTGGGCACTGCTGAAGAGCGAGAAGTCCCCTCCACGGTAAAGCCAGTCCGTTTGACGGTTGGACGAAGTATCCGGACGCAATTGCTGGTATTGTTTTTAGGTTTGATCACAATCTCGGTGTTGGCTGTTGCCTACCTGGGTGTTAACTCTATCCAGAGAGTGGGACAAAGTGCGCAACAGACCAGCGGTGAGGCGCTGCGCGCTCAGGCCGAAGAATCCCTCCGCCAACTGACCATTGGCGACGCGCAGAGGAATGATCTCATTTTAAAGAGAATACAACACGATGCGGAGAATGTAGCCCAGTACGCCGCGAGCATCTTCGAGAAGCCAGATGTCTCTGCCCTCTTCGCCCGTGAAAGCCACTACTGGCGAGCCGAGGACCACATGTTTAGGGGACCCGACGGGCAGTATATCAATGGCGAAGATGATGTCTGTAGCGTCTTTGTTCCTAACTTTGTGGACATAAATGATGAGTTGCTGACAGTCCTGGAATCAGGTGCATATCTGGATTTCATCTTTCCCTCGATCTCCGAGGGCGATCCCAATACGGTGGCTATTTACATGGGGACGAAACAGGAGACAACTCGGTATTACCCCAACATCAACCTGGGAACCATTCTCCCGCCAAACTTTCAAGTTACCCGACGTCCCTGGTACACCAGCTCCACTTTGGAGAACAACCCGAAGAGAAAGGCGGTGTGGTCGCCGGTGTATGAGGACGCGACTGGTAAAGGTTTGATGGTCACGGCAGCAGCTCCCATCTACACCAGCCAGGATGAGTTCGTAGGAGTCATCGGCATTGATGTCACCCTGAAGGACATCAGCGCCAACGTTGAAGCGACTCGGTTACCCAGTAGTGGCTACTCTTTCCTCATTGATGATACAGGACACGCCATTGCCCTCCCAGAACAGGGCTATCAGGACATCCTGGGGCGTGCCCCTAAGCCCGGCGAATTTGGGACAGACCTGAGTGAGGTCACGACGGAATTCACCCCCGTACTGGCCAAAATGATGACCGGCTCGACTGGCTTTGACACCTTAGAGGTAGGCGGAAAGGAACTGTTTGTTTCCTATGCCCCTCTGGAGAGCACGGGATGGAGCCTGGCCAGTGTTGTTGAGGCAGAAAGAGTGCTCCAGGCCGTGGCCGCTTTGCAAAAGGAGTTAGAAACCTCGACCAGATCACTGGTGTTGGCACGCATCTTGCCCGTTGGCGGGGGCATTCTCGTTGTCATGGCGGTAATTGGTCTGTTGTTGACCAATCGCCTGGCTGACCCAATCCAAAAACTGGCAGCAGCGGCTCAACGGATTGGGGCTGGTCAATGGGATGCCCCGCTCCCACGGGCGGGCAATGACGAAATGGGCGTTCTCTCTCAAGCTTTCGCCACCATGACCGGGCAGTTACGCGAACTAATGGAAAGCCTGGAGCAACGTGTGGCCGAGCGCACGCGCGAACTGGAGCGCCGCGCCGTGCAATTGGCTACGGCAGCCCAAGTCTCTCGCGCTGCCACCTCGGTACTCGATCCCGACGAATTGATGCGCCAGACGGTGAACCTCATCCGCGACCATTTTGGCTTCTACTACGTTGGCCTCTTTCTCCTCGATGAGGCAAAGCACTGGGCCGTGCTGCGAGCCGGCACCGGCAAGCCCGGTCGCCAGATGCTCGAAGCAGGTCACAGACTCCAAGTCGGTGGTGAGTCCATGGTGGGCTGGTGCACGGCCAACGCCCAGGCCCGCATCGCCCTGGACGTTGGCGAGGAGGCCATGCGTTTCGATAACCCACTGCTGCCAGAGACGCGGTCGGAAATGACCCTGCCCCTTATCTCCCGTGGTCAGGTCATCGGTGCCCTCACCGTGCAAAGCACTGAAGTGGCTGCCTTCTCCGATGAGGACATCTCTGCCTTGCAGACCATGGCCGACCAGCTCGCCGTGGCCATTGATAATGCCCGTTTATTCAGAGAAGTCCAGTCCAGTCTAGAAGAAGCGCAGACCATTCACCGACACTATTTGCGAGAAGCATGGCAGGATTTCACATCGCTCCCCGAGGCCAGATTGGGATACCGATACACTGAACCCGGCCTAACTTCCCCGGAGGAAACCTGGCTGCCGGCCATGACTGAGGCTGTGCAACGGGAGGATGCCGTCACCGCCGCTGATGGAAGAGAAGGCGTGGAACTGGCGGTGCCCATCACCCTGCGTGGCCAGACCATTGGCGCCCTGGGCCTCCGACGAGACGAGGCGAGCGGCTGGACAGCAGATGAGGTTGCCATAGTACAGGCTGTGGCCGAACAGATAGCCCTGACCCTGGAGAACATGCGTCTCTTTGAGGAAACCCGACGGCGTGCCCGACGCGAGCAGATAATCCGCGAAATCACCACTAAAATGCGCGGCTCCACCGGCCTGGATACAATCTTGCAGACAACAGTCGAGGAACTGGCCAAAGTGCTGGGCACGTCGCGTACCTTCGTGCGGTTGGGCACAGCACCGCAATCGGTAAACAGTGAAGGTAAAGGAGGCCAACCAAATGGATACCAGGAAAGCCGCTGAAACGACCAGGACAGAACTCAGGGGTGATGCCCGAAGGGTAGAGGCCAATCGGGCGGCTATCAGTCGGCGCATGTTCCTGCGCTGGACCGCCGGCGTTGGCGCAATGGCTACCCTGAGCGCCTTCTTGCCGGGCTGCGGACCATCTGAACCTGAGCCAACACCGACACCAACCCTGACCAAGCCACGAAAGTTAGTCATGGGCAGCGCGGTGGACATATACACTATAGACCCGGCTGTGGGCTTTGACACCGCTATCGGCAGCAGCCTGAAAGGGCTCTACGATGCCCTTTTTCGGCACGTTGGCAATCCCCCTCAAGCGGTACCTTGGCTGGCTGAGAGCTATGAGGTCTCGGAGGATGCCACAGAGTGGACTTTCAAACTGGTAAAGAACGCTGTTTTCCATGACGGCTCTCCGGTGACCGCAGAGGCGGTAAAGTATTCTGCCGAGCGCCTGTTGCGTATCGGCAAGGAACCAGCAGGCCTGTTCGCAGGCATCATGGGCAAGGATAGTGTGAGCGTGCTCGGTGACTACAGGCTAAAGATCAAGCTTCTGCAGCCCTTTGGCCCCTTCTTGGACACATTGCCGTGGCTCTCTATCGTCAACCCCGATCTGGTGGAAGCCAACGCTGGCAGCGATGACGGGCAGACCTGGCTGACGGATCACGAGGCTGGCTCTGGTCCCTTCACCATGGGCGAATGGAAACCAGGTGAACTCTATGAGTTCAAGGCCGTCCCCAATTACTGGAGAGGCTGGCCTGCGAAGTTCCACCCGGAGGGCTATGTGCGCAAAGTCATTGAAGACGCTGCGGCCAGGATGCAGGCCCTGGAGCAGGGTGAGGTTGATATGGTCGACTGGGCATTGCCCGAAGAGCAACTCCGTTTCAAAGAGATGGGCTTTTCGATAGTGGAAGAGCCATCTATGCAGATCTACGAGATCAAACTCAACAACCAGGAAGGCTATACGGCAGACCTTCACGTCAGAAAGGCTATCTCCTACGCTTTTGACTATCAGGCCTTGCAAGAAATCTGGGCAGATCGCGCCGTTTTGGCAGAAGGGCCATTGCCACCCAGCCTGGAGTGGACGGCCGGGGCTCTTGAAATCTATCGCCTCGATCTGGAAAAAGCCAGGGCAGAGTTGGCTCAATCACCCTGGCCGGAGGGAGGCTTTGATCTGGACTTTGTATACGTGAGTGGCCTGGAAGAGGAACGCAAGACGGGTGAGATCCTACGCGATCAATTGGCCAAGCTGAACGTCAAGGTCAACATCATCCCTATGGCATGGGCTGACGCCGTTAGCACCTTTCAGGATGCCAAAACATCGCCGCCTATGTTTCCTCTTTACTCTAGCACTGCCTACCCCGATCCAGACAATTACCTGTGGTCAGGCTATCATTCCTCCCAGGCAGGAGCGTGGACGAATCCCGGCCACTATCAGAACCCCGACATGGATGATCTGCTGGAACGGGCGAGGGCGACAGTGGACCAGGCAGAGCGCAAGGGGCTGTACCGCCAGGCTCAACAGTTGGCCCTTGATGACGCCGTGAATATCTTTGGTGTCTCTAGTCTGGACTTTCACATCTACAGCCCGCACATCAAGGGCTTCGATTACTGCCCGGTGATGGGTAATGAGGAAGACTTTTACTGGCTTTGGCTCTAGAGTTGAACGCCCGTCCGTTGGACTAAAGAGAGACGGCGCATCTTCAAGTGAGGGAGAAGCGGGGATAGGGCCGTTTCGCAGGTTTTCAGCCACGATCCGGGGGGCTCAGGCGGAAAACCGCTAAACAGACGCCTGAATTGAACAGTATGGCGGCCCTCCCCAACAGTGAGAGCCGCCCAGGAGGGACGAATCATGAGATGGACTGTCAGACAAAGGTTGGTGCTGTCCTTTTTCCTCATAGCCATATTGATGGCTGTGATTGGTGCTTTCAGCGTATATAACTTGAATCAACTCAATGCCAGTACAGAGGAGATTCTGCGGGAACACCAACCTGTCCTGACTAACATGGCGGCTATAGAGAGCGACGTTCTTTTCCACAGCTTGAAAGTGGACCAATACGTCACTACCGGCAACAGAGCTCACCTGCGCGCCGTTGAGGAACTGCGCAACGATGTTGAGATACATCTGGCGGATCTCGAGGACCGGGCCCATGGCACTGAAGATCAACAGCTCGTTCAGGAGATCAGGGAGGCTTATGACACGTATGTCTCTCTATCGGACGGGCTGCAAGCCTTCTATCACCGTAATCCCGACGACACGGTGGCTGTTGCAGGTCGTCAGATGAGAATAGCCGCTCTGTTGGAGAACGCTCTGCTGGCCAAAGCAGACGCCTTGTACGAGGCTAAGCAAAACAAGGCTCAGGAGCTAATCCGGGCCAATCACCAGCTATATCTGACCTATGTCACGATCGCCGTTGTATCGAGCCTGGTTCTGACTGTACTGGCTATCGCTTTGGGCTTCTCTATCGGTCGGTCTATCATCGTTCCCATCGGTCAGTTGGTAGAGACAACACAGAGAGTAGCTGGTGGGGATCTGACGGCAAGGGCCCAAGTGAGGACAGGCGATGAGATAGGTGTTTTGGCCAATGCCTTCAACAGTATGGCCGCCCAACTTCGGGAACTGATTGAAAATCTGGAGCAGCACGTAGCTGAGCGTACCCGCGAATATGAAGAAGCCGTCGTGCGCACCCAGCAGGCCTACGCTCAACTCTACGAGACACACCAAAAGCTGGAGGTCACCACCTACCAGGCTCAACGCCGGGCCATGCAGTTGGAGACAGCGGCCGAGGTCTCTCGCGCCGCTACCTCGGTGCTCGACCCCGGCGAACTGGTGCGCCAGGCGGTAGACCTCATCCGTGACCGGTTCGACCTGTACTATGCTGGCCTTTTCCTCCTGGATGAGGGTGGCCGCTGGGCTGTGCTACGGGCCGGTACCGGTGAGCCTGGCCGCCAGATGCTCAAAGCTGGCCACAAATTGGAGATAGGTGGCCAGTCCATGGTGGGTTGGTGCACCGCCAACGCCCAGGCCCGCATGGCCCTCGACGTCGGTGAAGAAGCGGTGCGCTTCGATAACCCACTGCTGCCGGAGACCCGCTCGGAGATGGCCCTGCCCCTGATTTCCCGTGGACAGGTTATCGGAGCATTGGATGTGCAGAGTGTCGAGGCGGGTGCTTTCTCCGATGAAGACATCGCCGTCTTGCAGACCATGGCCGATCAAATAGCTGTGGCTATTGACAATGCCCACCTTTTCGCCGAGGCCCAGGCTCGCCTAGAAGCGGTCCAGGCTGCCCACCGGAGTTATCTACGGGCGTCATGGGACGAGTTCTTATCGATCAGGGAGACCACAGACTACGAGTATGCGCAGCCAGGTGTGACACTCCCCAACGATGCATTGTGGTCCGAAGTCCAGCAGGTCATGGCGCAGCAGCACACAGTTGTGTTATCCGGGTCAGGCGACGGCAAAGAGGAGCCAGCGCTGGCCCAATCTGCCTTGGTCATCCCCATCACCCTGCGCGGCCAAGTCATCGGCGCTTTGGGTCTTCAGGAGACGGAAGTGACACGACAGTGGACCGCCGACGAAATTGCTCTGGTCGAAGCCATAGCCGATCAGATGGCCTTGGCCATTGAG
>Ga0129297_10000823_pt1 | contig 15391 bp, 12 predicted proteins | sample I18A1metaG_FD_94708 | JGI IMG/M metagenome (GOLD analysis project Ga0129297, IMG submission 94708) | Lake sediment bacterial and archeal communities from Gulf of Boni, Indonesia to study Microbial Dark Matter (Phase II) - ​I18A1 metaG | ecosystem: Environmental > Aquatic > Freshwater > Lake >... | reverse complement strand
CCTGTGTACTGCGTCAGCCCTAGGACGCCTCTCCCAGCGTTCAGGGAGAGGAATATCGTGGTGTCTGGGTTCACTACGAGGGCGCTGCCGTATTTCTTAAGCGACCCACTGATCCTCAGCGCGACTGTTTTGTACTCAAGCTTATCATTCTGTAGGATTGGAAGCTTCACCGTGATGGCGTCTCCTATCTCATACAGTTTCGTCCCATCCTTGGTGTACACGATCTCATAGCCTACAACCCCTGATGTCGTAGTTGTCTTCTGCGGGAACGTACCGTCCTCAAACTCGAGGCTTGTCATGGTTTTAAAGAGCACATCTAACTCTGTCGCATATAGGACAACACCGCGATTCACCCCGTCAGCTCTTCTTAACACACCTTCTTTCGAATAGAAGGGCACGGCGTGAGTGACGCCTGTAATCCCTTTAACACTGGAGATCATGGTCTCAGTCACCGTGTATCCCCTCTGCGGAAACACGACGATCATGTTTTCTCCGAGGGAAGCCAGCTGCGCGAGAATCGTCTGCGAGTATCCTTGAGTTGTCCCAATGATGGTCACCATAGACGCTGGACCTATGGCTATCCCGATAATCGTCAGGACGGCTCGAATCTTCTTCTCAGATAGAACACTGAAGGCGAAGCGGAGAATATCCAAGGGCTTGATCATAAGCGCTCATCCTTGGACCCTATGCTTCGTCTTTTGATACATTCTGTAGATGATGTAACCGCTACCAGCCAAGAAGAACGCCATTATGATCAAAGCGATTTTGTAAACGTCTGTTAAATCAAGCCATGTAGGCTGAGGCGGGGGCTGCGCAGGCTTCTCGGCTACGATGATGTCGATTGGGAATGTTAGTGTCACGGGTGCGTTGAACACATCCCTATAGCTTACGATAAGGTATACGGTTTTATTGCCTGTTACATCTCTTAAAGCCGCGGTTAGGCTAACGGGAACTTGGGCGCCGATATCCACGTCTCCTACATACGTGTAGTTACCGAGACCGGGTTTCAGTATAGCACCGTCTAGAAACGCCTCAACGTGCCGTGCCTTGTAGGTGCCGAGGTTTAGCAGGGTTGTGGAAACGGTTATCGACCCACCTGAGTACGGCGTCTCAGGCGAGGTCGTTGTATCCAGTAGCCTAAGCTCAACGATCCCTTCGACAAAGATTATCGCGGTCTGGTTTAATGGGTGTCTGTAACCTAGCGCGTCTGTGAAGCTTATGGAAACTAAGATTGGCAGGGAACCTGTGTACGGCGTTTGTAGATTGACTGAAGCCAACCAGGTTAGGTTACTTTCTTGTTGAGGCCCGATGTCAGGCAGGTATTTGAATGAGGAGGATACGGATACCCCCTGCGGTGCGCCTACGATAGCGACGTACACATCTCTGATAGAAGCGGTACCAACATTCTTTATGAAGAGTTCTATGATAGACGTCCTCGACCCGATTAAAAGCCTAGACTTCCCCTCTGTGACCTCAACTGACAGTGTTGAGCCTGGAAGCCAGTAAAACGCCTTCAAGCCAGCTCTCTGTATGGAACCCCACTGATCTATGAAACTAAACTCTAGATCCAGGTTGTAGTATCCTACTGTCGTCTCGTTGCCGATGTTCACCTGAATCGACAACGCGAGTATATCCCCTTTCCCCACCTGCGTCTGCGTCACCGGCGCCGCCTGACCTGTAGGTAAGCCTTGCCCCGTAAGCATGCTGATGATGTCTTGAACCTGCGTCGTAGACGTGAAGGTTACTGGTGTAACATTAACTGTCTCCATGCCTGTAAGGGTTGCGGTGAAGCCCTGAGGTAAACGTACGGTCGCGTATACTCCCCGCATTTGAGGAACCTCATTGTTTCTAACGATGATAAGCAGCGTTGCTCCAGCATTTCCTGGGCCGGGGCTGTAACTCAGCCAGTTAGAGTATACAGGCTCAAACCCGCCTAGGCTGTTTACATTGACAGTGACCTCGTTCTCCTCTGATACCCTCAGATTGTCTCCCCCACTGAGAAGCGTGTATTCCACCGCGAGTCTCCCCGTGTAATTTCGCGGAGCAACCTCGGAGCCTATGTTAGCTCTGAATGAAAGCGTTGCTGTCTGCCATGAAGCTATGGGCCCGGGAACATAAGTCATAAGCCCATTTAAGCCTCCCTCGGAGAAGCCTTCAGGAAGCAGGAGTCTCGTGGAGACGCCTGCGATCGAGTATGGGGCTTCATTCGCGATGATTAGGGTGAAGACTGCGTCTTTACAGCCGGGATAGGCTGGTGAACCATTCTCCCAACCACTGCTCACCACCTTGACGTAGGGTGCTTGAACAGGGGGTTTAAACACCTGAAGCTGAACTGTGAGACTGTGTTCCCTGTAGAGAAACGCGCCGTAGACTTCGATGAAGTAGCTCTGAGTTACTGAGAAACTATAGTTACCCGGGGTTGTGGAGGGTTTCACGTTTGCGTATAATGTGGTGGAAGAGAAGCTTCCTGAGGCCAGTGTAGCCGCTAACTGCGTTTGATTAACTACACCCTCGAAGCCATTCCCGAAGGTAACTCGTATGTAGGCGCCTTGCACACCGTAGATCCCGTTATTCACAAACTCCAAGGTGAGGGGTGAAAACCTTGAACCGGGGTATATTGGTGTGGGGTTTCCAGGTCTACCCCAGTACGCGTTTACTAACCTAACCGGTGAGTCGAATCTATTCGGGTCTTCAACCGTGAACGGGGTTTGAAGGGATGTTGATACGACGTTGTTACCGGATGAGGGGTTGGCGTTGAACGTTAAGGTTAAAGGCGAAGCGTATTGCCCGGTTGTAACATTCTGGCTTATGTTCAAATAGAACGTTACGGTAAGCGATGCGGCGGGAGCGATCGGTCCAGTACCGTAGCTTGCACCGATAAGCTTGAAGCCTTGGGGGAGTTGAATGGAAGCTGCTAAGCCTGAAAGCGTGTCCTCACCCCTGTTGATGAGCGTAATCGATAACGCGAGGTTTGTCGCACCGGGGATCGCTACGGCGGGCTGCCCGTTAAAGGTCCACGCTACGCTTCCTAAGTCTATGTACAATGAGGCCCCACTTACGATAAGGGGCAACGTTAAACTCTGGCTTAACATGAGTTGCGTGCTATCCCTTAAACCAACAGAGTAGATTGTGGCTTCTGAGTAGTAAATGCCTGGGTTAACGCTGGAGCTGATGTAGATAGGTCCAATCGTTAACGTGGCGAACGCCCCGTAATTTATGCTTGCACCAGATGTAGCGTTAACAACAGGGTTCCCGTAAGGGTCTGTGAACCCGTTTGGTAAACGTAGAACTGATAAAATGTCGCTTACAACGTAGTCACCGAGGTTTTGAACCTCCACGGTTAACCATACTTTTCTAGCCCCCGGGTAGGTTTTATCGAAGTCTTGCCAGGAAACGCTGACAAGCTTTAAACCCGGGGAAGGCATTCCGGAAACGCTGACCGTTACCGGTATAGTGTACGTTGACACATCAACGGCGTTTCCGTACCCGTTAAACGTGCAGTTGAGTTGCAGCGAGGTGCTGTAGCTACCTGAACCCGTTGTTACCGGTATGGAAATCCCGGTGAATACCAGTGTGAAGGTATCTCCTTTGCCAACGTTGTTCACGCCGCTTAAAACCTTTGAAGGAGTGAACGGGTTTCCGAGGTCTATCCTCGCGTCAATCCCGTCAACGGCGTCTTCTCCTAGATTTCTCTGAACGATGTTTAGGTTTAAGTTACGGGACCCTGAGGACGCGCTTACAGCGGCGCCTCCGCTGGTGGTCCAGTAAACATCCACTGTTTGGAAACTGTAGTCTGGGAAATCGCTTATGGTAAAGGATATGGTGAGGCTTTCGCCACCTTCCCCTCCGAGGGAGTTGTATGATACGAGGGTGTTGCAGCTGTATTCGCCTGGAAGCGTGGTGTTCTGCACATTAAGCCAGAAATCCAGTTGAAACGTTTCCCCAGCCTTCACATAGTAGCTTACCGTATCATTGTGCTGCGTGTAACCCGTGGCGTTAGCGTAGCTTTTCCCATCGTAGCTCGAAACTCCGGCGGGTAGGTAGATCGTGGCAGAAACGCTTAGAAGGTCGTTTCCAAGGTCGTTTCTGATGGAGACGATAAGCCTAGCGTCTGAGCTACCTGGATACGCTTTCTGCGGGTTCGTCGAGGAGCCCCAGTAAGAGTTTATGAAGGTGAAGTTTCCCTGTGCCTGAGCGATGGGACCAGAAGCGAGAGCTGAGATCTGGATCAATATAAGGAATAATAAGCATAGAACACGTTTCTCAGTTCTTGATTTCATATCTCAACGCTTTCTCCTTTTCCATACATCCCAAGATTTATACCTATAAACCTTTTTTCACTTACCGACCCTGTGTTTCCTCACCTGTAATCCTTCCATCTTTAATATACAGTATCCTTCTTGAAGCCGACGCGACCTCCGGGTTGTGAGTAACCATGATTATGGTCTTCCCCGCAGCGTTTAATCCTAGAAAAGTATGGATTATTGATTTCGCTGAAGCGCTGTCGAGGTTGCCCGTGGGCTCATCAGCTAAGATGATCTGGGGGTCTCCAACGATCGCCCTGGTTATGGCAACCCTCTGCTGCTCACCTCCGGAAAGCTGGCTGGGTCTCTTATTCAGCCACGACTTATCGCCCGCGGCTAACTCAAGCGCCTTCTGAGCCATTCCAAACCTTTGATCCCGAGGTATTCCACGGAGTACTAGGGGGATCTCTATGTTTTCAAGCACACTCATCCTGTTGATTAGGTTGTACTGTTGAAAGACGAAACCGAGCTTCTCGTTCCTAAGCCTCGAAAGCTCCGCGTCGTCAAGCCTAGCTGTATCCACATCGTCAACGATCACCCTGCCACTTGTAGGCTTATCGAGTAAACCCATCATATTCATCAGAGTTGTTTTACCGTGACCTGAGGGACCCATGATCGCCAGTAACTCACGGTCGTAGACTTCTAAACTGACGTCTCTTAACGCCCAAAACTCCTTTCCCCCAGCGATCGTATAAACCTTCGATACTTTCTCCAACGCCACCAATCTTTTACCATTCATGGGCAGTCGCATCCAAAAACGGCGTTGTTCATATGTACCCTAGGCTTTTAAGCTCTAGGAGCACGGTATGGAGTTCACGCTTAGATGGGCTTGATTTTCCAAGGTTCCGCGCCTTACTTAGGCTCGTAAACGGTTTCTCCAAAGTATGTGCTGTATCGTGCCTGTTCCTCGTAGGGTGCAGGTCCAAACTCCTGTTGTAGGATGGTTAAAGCGGCTTGAGGCGGGATTATTCCTCTCTCCGTGATGATGAGGTCGATGTAGTCCGGCGGGGTAACGTCGAAGGATGGGTTTCTAACCTCAACGTTCTTCCACTTTGAAACGATTTCTAGGGGTATAACCTCCTCCAGAGGCCTCTCCTCGATCTTCACAAGTTCCCCTATGATGGTTTCCGGGCTGAACTTGTATGTTTCGGCGGCTACGAAGAAGAGGGTTCTGGCTTCATGCGCCGCCAGGGCTACCATTGAAGTCCCTATTTTATTCACGACGGCGCCGTTAGCTGCCACAGCGTCAGCTCCTACGATGACTTTGTCAACTTTCTTCATGAAGTGCCTCGCTGCTCCATCGACGATAAACGTCACGGGGATACCTGCATCCTGCAGGATCTCAGCCACGATCCTGCCCTGCATGAGGGGGCGTGTCTCTGTAACGTAGACTTGGATGCGTTTTCCCTGTTCCTCAGCCTTCTTCAGGATCTCCATCACAGCGGTGCTGTGACAATGAGTCAGTATGATGTCCCCGTCACTTACTCTTCTAGCCCCGATTTCAGCGATCCTCATAGATGCCTGCTCAACGTTTTCAAGAAAATCCTTGCACGCTTTTTCAGTGATTCCCTTTACTTCTTCAAGGTTTAATCCCTGTTTCTGGGCTTGGAGAATCCTGTACATCACGTATCGGATTCCGTTAGGCAGGGAGACGGCTGTGGGTCTTGTCGATAGGAGACTCTTTGAGACAAAGTCCATTTCACCCACGAACGCCTCGATGTCTTTCACTTCACTCCTCTCAGCTGTCAGCCTTAGGCATTCAACGGCTGTCTTAGCGATCAATCTAGCACCCCGGATCTCCATACTCTTAATACCATTCATAGCAGTCTTAACCTCAGGTAGAAGTTGCATGGGAAGACACCTAACCTAAAGCCGTTTCATCCTTTTTCCACACGAGGTTTAATAAAGGTTTACCCGCTGCAGCCGGGTCGGAACCATACTAAACTCCTAAATACATCCGTTTCATAAATTTTTAAAAGTGTTCAGGTAATGGGTTTGCGGTCGGAGACCTCTGGTATGCTCGGCGCCCTACGGCTGATGAGACCTGTAAATTGTTTAATGATGGGCGTCGCCGTGCTCGTAGGAGCGCTTATAGCAAGCCGTGGAGCCCTCATAGACACCGCCGCAATCACATTGTCTTTAGGTTTTGTCACGGGCTTCGCCTTGACAGCGGCTTCTATGGTCCTCAACGACTATGTCGACAGGGAAATAGACGCTGTTAACGCGCCTAAGAGACCTATCCCAAGCGGCGTGGTAAGCCCAAGCGGAGCTTTGGCTCTGAGCTTCACCCTTAGCCTAGCGGGGTTCATCGCAGCCTTCTTCACAGGCATGTTAAGCCTTCTCACAGCTTTGTTCGCATGGGTACTCTTCACCGCGTACACGGTTTTTGGAAAACACACTGGTTTCTTCGGTAACATCCTCGTCAGCGGCTGTGTTTCCACACCGTTCTTCTACGGCGCAGTCTTACTGGGGCAAGTCCAGGAGCTGAACGTCATCCTCTACGCGGCTATGGCGTTTCTCTCCAACATGGGTAGGGAGGTTACGAAGGGTATAGCCGATGTCCTAGGAGACCGCGGTTATGGTGTTAGAACGGTTGCTGTGGTCTATGGGGAGAAAACAGCGGCGGCGGTTTCAACGGGCTTCTACTCCGCAGCTGTTGTATTAAGCCTTCTCCCATGGTTTCTCCGATTTGCTTCACCGTTTTACCTCCTAGTCGTAGCCTTAGCGGATGCAGGCTTCATAGCTTCATCGCTTTCCTTAATCCGTAAACCTACAAGGGAAAACTCCCTTAAGGTGAAAAAACAGGTACTCTTCTGGATGTTGCTGAGCTTAATCGCCTTCATCATAGGCTCCATTAGCTAGCCTAGCAGGGATAATTAAGGCGTATTATAGGTTGAGCAACGCCTAATCTTTAATAGATGGGTTAGCTCAGTCCAACATTTGTAAGGGTTGAAAAAGTTTATTTCCAGCACAGGTTTATAGCCTACACCATGAGGGCTGTAGAGTTCAGGGATTTCCTGAAGCAATCCGCTAAATATTTCAACCCTGAGGAAGGTTTCCGTTTTGGAAACCCTGATGTGGAGGTTAACGGGATTATGGTTTCATGGATGGCTACGGCTGAAGCCATCGAGAAGGCTGCTGAGGAAGGATGTAACTTCATGATTGTCCATGAAGACCTCTTCTATCCCTTTGACTTCCAGAGGGACGCCCATTTTGAGACGTGTTTCACATGGAGCGTCAACTGTAAGAGGGTGAAAATGCTTTCCGAACATGACATAACGGTTTTTAGAGCTCATGGAGCCCTTGACAGGCTATGTGTTCTAGACATGTTCGCTGAAGCCTTAGGTTTACCCGAGCCATCCGTGAATCAGGAATACGTTAGGGTCTATGACCTACCTGGAACGACGGCGGGGGAATTGGCTTTAGAGGTTAAGATGCGGCTTGGTTTAGAAGCTGTGAGATTCGTAGGTAAACCAGACCACGCGGTGAAAAGGGTTGGGCTGCCATGGGGTGGAATGGCCTTAACCCTCAACGTGGGTTTCATAGAGACCCTTCTCAGCCATAACCCAGACGCGTTGATCGCTGGTGAAACAGATGAGTACTCTGAGTTCTACGTGTTAGATGCGGGTGTAGACGTGATCGAGGTGGGACACAGCGTAAGCGAGAACATAGGGCTTAGAAGGTTCTCTGAGGACTTGAAACACCAGTATCCCGGTACCAAAGTGGTGTTCTTTGAATGTAAAAAGCCTTGGACTTCCCTCTAAGAACACGTTGAGCCAATAGACAGTACCTGGAAGCACTTGAGAGAAGTGTAGTAATAGACAAGGTTTAATTGAGTTCCCAACGAGTTGGATGCTAGCTCAGTTAAACCAAGTTAATGGTACGTTCTTAGACTTTACGGGAAATCCTTATGAAAAACACTTTTACGTTTAAGCTGTTGGATACCCGGAGATCGATCATGTTTCTCACGCGGTAAGGAGAGCGGGGTTCTCATCCAAACCGATGAGCATGGCTTACTACAAGGTTTGCTGAGGACGCACCCGCTCTTGGAACGGCAACTCCATCGGATTCCATCGAATGCTTTAAAAAGGACATGCCTTGTTTTCGGAGGGGATTTCAATGCCAGCTGAGGGCACGGCTGTTCAATCCAAGGACCGGAGGGGTGGTCTACGGGCCCTTCTGGACATCGTTGGAAGACAGTCGCGGAACTTCCACGTGATGCTACGCTGGCATGTAGCCGGAGGCCTTATCGGTGGGCTGGCTGGAAGCTACTTGGGTATGTATCCCTACGACCTAGGCGCATCCGTAGCCGAGGTTGGTTACTTAACGAGTGTGAATGCCCTAAGCGCCTGCGTTCCAGCCCTCATCGGTGGAGCTCTAGCCCAGAAGTATGGGAGGAAGAGGCTTGTACTCTACATATGGCCGTTTTACATCGCCTTCTACGTTCTCACAGCGACGGCCACGAGCTGGCTTTACCTTATACCGGCTTACCTAGTCTACTCGGTGGCTTACGCCGGCGACCCTGCTCTAGGCGCCCTTTACGCCGACTCACTTGATGAGGAAACGAGGGCTGAAGCCGTCTCCCTCGACTCAACCCTTTCAGGAATCCTCGCCCTCACCATGCCTCCAATAGGGGCATTCATCGTCGAGTACTTAGGAGGCATAAGAAACCCTGATTCCCTGAGGATTTTCTACGGGTTTTACGTCGTCTTCCACGTCCTGACAATGGTATATTTCTGGAGGTGGCTTCAAGACGATGAGCGCTACGAGGAGAAAGAGAGCGTCCGCGAAGCCCTTGGAAGCATAAACGGGCTTTTCACAGAGGGTAAGGTACGACGCTACTTAGCCTTTACAATTATTTCTTCCCTTTCCGCTGGTCTTTCAGCCCCTTTCGTCACCATCTACATCTTCTCCGAAGTTGGGGTGCACCCAACCTTCGTAGGGCTTATGGCAGCCGTCTCAACTGGAATCACTTACCTAGCACTTAACCTCGGTGCTTGGTGGTCTGACAGGACTGGGCGGAAGGCTCCAATAGCGGTAGGCTATGTGCTCTCCGCCTCAGCCTTGGTAGCCTTAGCCTTCGCAGACACTACCACCACCTTTTTCACCTACTACATCCTAGCCGCGCTCACAGCCATCGGGAGTGCAGCCAGCTCAGCTCTTGTCCTAGAGTATGTACCGTCAGACCTTAGGTCGCGGTACTTAGGGATAAACGAGGCACTTATGCTCCTCTGTATAGCGGCTGGGACTCCTGTTGGAGGACTTATCTACGCTTCTCTAGGCGCTAAGGCTCTTTTCACGGTTCAAGCGGCGTTACAGTGCTTCCTCGTACTCCCCTATTTCCTCTTAGCCATCCCTGAAACTAGGAGGCATGGAGTGCGCACACCCGCTCGCTTACTAAGACATCCGAGGATCCCAAGCTGGCTTACGCTCCATCCTAAAACACATCATTAACTCGATTTGCATCCAGTCTATTCTCTAGATCGCGGGGGTGAAGCTTTCAGTTCGCTCAGGTTTAAAGACAGTGGTCAAATGCTTAGCCGTGTGGAAATATTTTTTAACGCTTGATTGATTATGCCTTCCAGTTGATAATACGAGGGTTCAATGCTCTCGGGTGGTAGTGGGTTGAGTGGTTATCGGAGAGCCTGTGCAGCTCTGCATCGGGAGGAGCCTGACAGGGTTCCTTTCTTCGAGATGCATGTCTCACCTAGTGTGGGCAGTCGTGTACTAGGCTACACGCCTTTAGTTAATAACACGCCGTTACAGCTGGATCTGGCGGCTGCGGGCACGTTTCAACCATCGGAGGTGGAGGATAGGGTTGTAGAGGATACAGTTGCGTATGTGAAGAAGCTTAGGCTGGATTTAGTGGGATGCCCCGGGTCTGTAAACCCTGAAAGGACGTGTGTGAAAAAGCTTGGTGAGAAGAGGTGGCTAATCGACGGCGCAGCCCATACTTGGCTTGGAGAAACCCTGTGGAACGAGGGGCTTAGAAGCCGAAGAGTTGACTTGGAGGATGTTGCGAGGCATTGGGAAGGCTTAAGGAATTCAAGACCGCGTGATGAGGAGAGCTTTACCCTTCTAAGACGTTTGGTTAAGATGTTCAGAGGTAGGGTTTTCATATACTATAGTGCGGATGGTTCGTGGGGACCCGTGGTTTCAGACCAACCCCTCCTCTTGGAGGTTTTAAAGAACATGTACACTAATCCAGGGGTTGTGGATAGGCTTCTAGCCGCTATGTCTGATAGAGCCGTTGAAGCTGGGAAAGCGGCGCTAGATGAGGGAGCTGACGGTGTACTTATGTGCGTAGATTACGGTTACTCTAAAGGTCTTTGGATGCCCCCTGTGAACTTCCGTAGGTTTATCAAGCCTGTTTTAAGGAAGCAGTGCGATGCCTTTAAGCGTAGGGGCGGATTTTCCCTCCTTCACTCCGACGGAAACGTTGACGCTGTCTTAGAGGACTTAGTTGACGCTGGGATAGACGCGTATCAAGGTATAGACGTTGAAGCGGGCATGGACCTTTCCGAGGTTAAGAGGCGTATAGGCGACGAGGTCTGTCTCATAGGGAACGTTTCACCAGTAACCTTGGAATATGGTTCTTTAGATGATGTGAGAGGGGAGGTATGCCGCTGTTTTTCCACGGCTGCGCCTGGAGGGGGCTACGTTCTCTCAGCCTCCGCTAACATATCTGTATGTAAAAAGGCTGAGGGCTTCTTGGAAATGGCTCGCCTCGCAGCGGTGCAAAGTAGGTACCCTCGTAGAGCATAAATGGAAACCGTGAGTTAGTAAGCTTAGGCATGGTTATGCTTTCAGCCTTTTGCTTGTAACAAGGATGTATAGAATGAACACTGGCATTTTCCCTTTAAAGCGTAAGGTACGGCATCGAATTCGTAGAAAAACTGTTACTCTGCTTTAATAAAGCCCGTGGCTGTGGAGGTTGAAATTGGTAGGCTACAGTTTCAAGAAGCTTTTCCTCATCACAGGGTTTCCAACAAGCGGGATTTCCTCTCGGCATTTTATGCAGCGTTTATCCTCGGATAAACTGATGTTTACCACGGAGAACCCGTGTCTTTTGATGAGGGTTTCGCCGCAGCTTGGGCAGTAGGTGTTCTCGTATCTGTGCCCTGGTACGTTTCCGATGTATGGGTATTGTACGCCTTGTCTTTTAGCCATCTCGTAGGCTTTCTCCAAGGTTTCCACTGGCGTCGACGGGTTTTGAAACCTGTAGGCCGGATAGTAGCCGGTGAAGTGGAGCGGGGTATGTGGTCCTACTGAGTGGAGGTGGCTTTCGATGACCTCTCGGAGGCAGCTTTCGTCGTCGTTCACGGCTTGAACGACGAGGTTTACGATTTCCACGTGTAGGCCTAAGCGCTTCGCTTCAGCTGCGTTTCTCCAAACAACGTTGACGTCGGCGCCGCAGAACCTTTTCACAGCCTCCACGCCGCCCTTCACATCGAACTTTATAGCGTCCATACCTGCTTCCCTAAGCCTCAGCAGGGTGTCTAATGTCATGTAACCGTTGGAGACGTAGTTGTTGTAGAGCCCTCTCCTCCGAGCTATGGGGAAAACGTCTAGGCTGTACTCGAAGAGCATGAGGGGTTCGGTGAAGGAAACGGATAGCCCTTGACAGCGCTCCGCGACCGCTAGCTCAACCATCCTCACAGGGTCTATGTACCTCGATTTCTCAGGTTCAGGTTGGGATTTGGAGAGATGCCAGTTTTGACACCTTACCCGCATGGCATAGATTATGCCAAGCTATGGGCATGTGAAGTTACAGGACCAGGTGGAGAAGGTTAGGGCAATGCTTCCTGGGTGGAAGTGGAAGAAAGGCTTCTTCTCAATGGGGTTGGCTGAGATAGCGTTTATGTCACCGTATACAAGGGTGTAGAGCTTACCCTCGATGTTCTGCCTAGTCTTGCAGAAGCCCCTGCTTCCCATAGGTAGCAGGCATCGTCTCTCGCAGAGTTGGCAATGGACTCTCCCGTCGATGAGCCGTTCATAGAGAAGCCCCTCCCTTACGCAGGGGTTTACTTTAAAGTTGGGGTTCACGTTCACGGGTGCTGCTGACCTCCGTATAACTAACCGGGGAGACGCGTTTAAAAATTGTGGGTTGACCGCTCAGCTTCTTTTCTTGAATTCGAGGAGGATGATCCCTCTCATGGTATCGTTCTTCGAAGGCTCGTATCCTAGGCTCTGCATGACGCCTTCGAGGTACTTTGAGAGGAGGTCGGTGTTCTCCATGGGGAGGTAGGGAGCTACGCATCTAAGCTTCACCAAGTCGACTTCCCTTGATAGATGGACGTCGGTGAGGTCCCACGCGCATGCGGCGAGGAGTCTCCTCAGCATTTCGATGGGGTCTTGGTCGTGGAACTTGGCTAGGAGGTATTTCCCATACCATGCACCCGCGTTACGCCAGATCTCCTGCAGTTTCTCCCTCTCCGTATGATAGAGTCTGTCTATGAGGTAGGCGAGGATGTCTCCTGAGGTTATGACGGCGCCGGTTTCCCGCTCCATCTTGAGGAGGGAAAAGGAATCCAGTATCTCCGGGAGCGTCAGCTTCATCTCGTAGGCTCTTATAGCCTGCTCAAAGGCTTCGTTCGTTAAGCCGTAGACGGTTTTACCCTCCCTGTTCGCGATCTCGATGACTCTCGATAGCAGGTCCACGCGTACAGCGACGAGCTTCTTCTTCTCCCTAGTCGGCGGACGCCCCCCAGCCATGAGGAAACCTTCTCAAACATAGTTTATTTATTTAAGGATTTTATCTTTACGCTCCCTAAATGGATCACCGATGAAAAAGTACTAAAAGCTTAGGAATCCGTGTCGTTACTCACCGTATTCACAGTTTTATAAGTTTGGAAAACCGTTAAAAGCGTGGTTTCCCGTTGGTATAGGGAAGATTATGTCTGGTTGAGGGCTATGTCGAAGGTTGCACTCGTCTATGATAGGCTGACGCCTGATGAGGTTGAGATCCTCATCGCCGCTGAGGAACAGGGCGTAGGCATCGTACCGTTATTCGTGAAGGATCCTACCCGAGTTTTTCTCAGGGATGAGGACGCCGCAGCCTTCAACGTGGCCATAAACAGGTGTGAAAGCAAGGGGAGGGCTCTCCGCGTTTCAGCGGTCCTCGAATCCCAGTATGGGAAGAGGGTGGTAAACCCTTCAAGGGTCGAGGCCCTGTGCGCGAGTAAACTCGAAACCCTCAACCTCTGGGTGAAGCACGGCGTAGACGTGCCTAAATGGGTTTACATCCCCTTCGCCTCCAAGGAGAAGGAGACGGGCTGGGAGAAGAATGTGGCGGATAAGGTTGAAGGCGGGCTTTCCTTCCCACTCGTCCTTAAGCCTACGCAGGGCAGCTGGGGTAAGGGTGTGGTTAAGGTTGGGAGTAGGAAGGCGTTTCTGAAGGCTGTGCATGAAGCTCAGCCGAGCTCGATCAACCCAGACGGTGTGTTCGCACAGGAGTACATCGCGAAGCCTGGCTTCGACCTACGGATACTATGCTTTAAGAAGCCCTACCAGGAGCCGCGTTATCTATGCTGCATCGCCAGGGTTACGCGGACTAAGGCTGAGTTTAGGACGAACACGCATCTAGGCGGTCTCCCCGTGGGCATAGACATCCCCCTTTTCCCAGGTATCATGGCTGAGGCTTTGAGGGCGGCGGGTCTTCTCCTGGACCCAAGTGACGCCGCCATCGTAGCCCTCGACGCCATGCCAGTTTTGGAGGGTGAGGATGAGGCTGACGCTGTTTACAGGCTTGTGAGAAGATGCGTTAGTCGCTTCGACGCTGTGAGAGCGTTAGTGAGGGAGAACAAGGCGCATAGGTATATGAGGTGGAAGCCCACATTGGAGAAGCTTTTCAGCGAGTACCGTGCATCCGCCTGCTATCTAAGTCTTAAGGAGAAGATTGAGGACGTCCTCCGCGTTTCAAGGATTAAGTGGCATGAAGTTAACTCCCGGTTTGACTACGCGGTGAACACGAGGAACGCTACGCAGGTTAACCCAGCACACACGTATGTTGAGTTATGCCGTGAACTCATCTAGGAGGCAGCCAGCGTTATCCCTGCAAATGCAAGCGTTTGATTCATAGGGGTGAACATGAGCAATCTATGCTCTACGAAAGCCGTGTATTTGACTGAGAGTAAATCATGTTGGGTGACTATCATTGCGCCATGGAAAGAGGGATAACGTGTTGAGAAAGGCGGATTTCATCCTCGAACTTTTAAAAGTAAGCCTTTTTGTGATATAGTAAAGTAAAAATGGTAATGGTAAAGAATATATTCATCTTGTAGCCCTATTGCTTTCGGTGTTGGAACGTGGCTGTTGTAACGGTTTCATCCAAAGGGCAGATAACCTTGCCTAAGGAGGTTAGGGATAGGCTTGAGATCAGCCGTGGAAGTAAGCTTCAGGTTCTAATCTTTAGGGAACAGGTGGTCCTCATCCCGTTACCTGAAGACCCCATAAAGGCTTTGAAAGGCTCCGTGAGGTTTAAACGACCGATCAGCGAGGTTGTACGTGAAGTAAGAGCGGAAGAAGAACTTCATGAAGCTACTTTGGAGAGGCTTAGCAGGTGATGTGCCTTGGAACGCTACTGCCTAGATTCCTACGCTATCTTAGCCTTCATCGGTGGTGAGGAAGGTGCCGAGGTCGTAGAGAGAGCTCTCGTAGAAGCAAGGGCGAAGAGAGCCGAGGTTTACATGAGCACTGTGTCTCTGGCGGAGTTCTACAATGTGGTCTCAAGGGAGGAGGGTTTTGAGGTCGCCGATAGGAAGTACGCTGAACTCAGAATGACGAGCGCTATCTTCGATGCTCCTGATGAAGAGACTGCCCTACAGGCTGGAAGGTTTAAAACCAAGTATTCAAGGATGAAGGCATCCTTCGCTTTAGCCGGTGCCTTCTGCCTAGCAACCGCATACAAGTACGGGGCAAAGATAATCACGGAAGACCCTGACTACTCACCAGTTAGTGAGTGTGAAATCATATGGGCCGCAGCCTCTAATACATGATGGAGGATTGTATACGTGAGGTCGAGAAACTGGGATGCCTCGTTCCTATCAGCTTACTTCTAAAGCCCCTTTTCTTTGAGATACTGGCTG